>SXGQ01225722.1_pt1 | contig 38588 bp, 61 predicted proteins | sample 3178371 | NCBI WGS metagenome assembly SXGQ01 (sample SAMN11356859, study PRJNA531348) | freshwater metagenome | isolation source: freshwater sample F1-20 | place: China: Fuxian Lake, Yuxi | collected 2017-12-25
GGATACTGGCGGCGCTCGACATTCCCACCACCACGATCCCGCCGCGAACCTGGCAGAAGGCGCTCGATGTCCCGCAGGGCAAGGACGGATCGCGCTACCGCGCCGCCCAGCTTTTCCCGGCGCACGCTGCCCAGTTCGCTCGGGTCAAGGACGATGGCCGCAGCGACGCCGTGCTGATCGCGGCTTACGGGGCCAGCCGATGATTGACTCCTGGGAAAGCCTCGACCCGTTCCCGCATCTGGTGATTGACGGGTTTCTCGAGGAGTCGCTCGCCCGCCAGCTTGCAGATGACTTCCCGCCTTTCGGCTGCGATCTCTGGCACACCTATGACAATGCCATTGAGGTCAAGAAGACGCTCAACAATTACCACGCCTTCACGCCTGCGCTGTACAAGTTCTTCACGGACATCAACTCGACAGAGTGCATCGCCGCCTTCGAGCGCCTTACAGCCTGCCGCCTCTATCCAGATTACGGTCTGCATGGCGGCGGGCTGCATATTCATGGCGCAGGCGGCAAGCTGAACACGCACCTGGACTACAGCATCCACCCGAAGCTGCGCCTCGAGCGCCGCCTTAACCTGATCGTCTACCTCAATCCTGATTGGCAGGAATCATGGGGAGGATCGCTCGGCCTGTGGCGCGACGATGGTGGCAAGCCGGGCGAGCTGGTGAAGTCAATCGCGCCGCTGTTCAATCGCGCCGTGGTGTTTGACACCACAGGCGCCTGGCATGGGCTGCCGGAGCCAATCGCCTGCCCGCCAGGGCAATATCGCAAGTCGCTGGCGGTCTACTACCTGTGCGACCCGCGAGATGGCGCCTCACCGCGCAGCCGCGCTCTGTTCGCGCCTACCGAGGCGCAGGTAGGTGATCGTGACGTACTGGAGTTGATTGAGAGGCGGGCGCGTTAAAAGACTATTAAGTCGCAATCAAAGTGATTGTGCTTCTGTCTGTTTTGTTTGCGCGGCAACACTTGTAAATTTTGCTCACAATGAAGTCCAGAAACCATCTTGCCTTGTAGCGGGATGATGTGATCAACGTCATGCGGGATGCCTGTTTCTTTTGTCATCCTTCTAGCTTCTGCATATATCTCCTGCATTTTTTTCTTGTCTGCCCAAGCAGGAGTTCTTTGTAGCTTTTTAGCTTGACGACGCCTGACTATTTCTTGGGCTATGTGTTTATTTTTTTGAGCCCAAGCCTTAGTCAGCTCTTTATGAAATTCCTTATTTGCCTCTCTCCACTTTTTCTTACTTGCAAGAATGCGCGCTTTTTTTATTGCTTTAGGTAATGGGGGGCCCATAAAGCGAGGAGGCTTATTTTTCTTGTGCCATTCTCTTAGCCTGGCTTTGTACTTCTCGTGATTTTCTAACGCCCATTGTCTTGCATCATCCGTATGACACGGCTTGCAGCGCGCTCGAGGCTTACCTCGACAAAGAGGAAATTCATCAATCGGCTTTTGTTCGCCGCAACGTTTGCAAACTTTCACAGACTTTCAACGTCAATAACCTGACCCCTGAATTGAATCAATCCAGGTGCCATTGCGTGAACAAGTTCAGGCCATAGCAAGCGGCCTTTGTAGAACGTTAACACAGCAAATCCAGACCTCCATGACACCGGGTTGTCTTCCAAATAATCAACGAATTGAGGTCCACCGACGTCAGCCAGGGTTCCAGTATCTACGCCAAATCTCTCACCGTTGTAGTCACTAAATGGAGTCACCTTCAATGAGTGAAGGTGCCCAGTAACAATGCTTTTCCCGCTGTTAACGGCATTGTTGTGGGTGGCATGAACGCCACCTTTCATCCGATGCTTAACCACCACCTCATGAGTCGGCCAGCATGACCAGCATGGTATCCAGGCCGGGAAATGGTCGGACAGCTTAAACCCGCCAACGTGCATAAACTCTGGCACCGTATTCGCCAGCCGGTTCTCAAACCTCGCATCATGGTTGCCGAGCGCCCAGACCAGTTTAGTGCCCTTGGCTACGGCATCCTCAATCTCGCCGAGCGCCATCTCGCACGCCTTCAGCTCCTCAATGACGGAAGGCTTAGAGTCCCAGCCGATACGCGGGTGGCGGCTGATCGCGGCCCCGTCGAAGGCATCGCCATTATTGATAATGGCTTTCGGCTTGAGCGCCTTGATAGCCCAGAGCAATCCCTTGAAGGCTGTAGTCCTGATCCCAGGCCAGAAGTGTGCATCTGAGAAGACCAGTACCACGCCATTCTCGATTCCCAGGTAATGCCTGGCGGCAGATTCGTGCGCGTGCCCAATGTGAGACAGAGTGCGCTGAAATCTCGCTTTGTTCGAGAGCAGCTTCTTGCCCGTCTTGTTCTCAAGAACCCTGCGCCGCGCCATGATGTTGCGCTCGCTGACTCCGAGAATCTTGGACATCTTGATGGGAGATTGATACTTCTCCCACAGCTCAATGAATTCAGCGTCACTTACCGCTGGTTTTGGCATAGAGTGCCCTCTCCAGCACATTGATGACGCGATGCTCGACTGAATCTAGCTGATCGGGCGTGGCAGATTTGTCCTGCGCCGTCGAGATCAGATCAAACAGGAAGACAAGAAGTCACTCAAGCAGCGCCGTCATGGAAAGAGATACTGTGCAGATCGGAGTCGATCCGAAGTCGCCGAGCTGATAGGTGCCGAGGCGCGCCTGCGTGTCGCATTCCATCGCGGCCATCGCGGCCTTGATCGGTTTGCTGCTGCGCTCGATCCTCCAATCCATCAGATTGAGGACTCGCTGCCAGTACCTAATCCATTCGTCGAACTCTGCGGCCTGCTCTGCCGTAGGCCGGTTTTGAGGTCTTGCCATATCTGCCCATTGTTGTTGCTCTCTATGACAAAGCGAGGAAATTTATGGTGCAAAGAATCCTGAAATGCCGCTGCTTGCTTGACCTGCAACGGCTCCAGCAGCACCTGCTTGTCTTGCCCTTGCGGCATTTACCCGATTGATGACATCTCTAAGCTGCTCAAGCTGACGCGGATCACGTGACAGCAAGATGCGCCCGATTTCGTTACGGACAGCTTCTGGCGTCTGCGTCTGCCTAGCCAAGTTCGTCGCTGCCGTGATGATCGCAACAGGGCTTCCAGAAGAAACTGCACTAGCGGTCTGCGCCAATGGAGCCACATCAAGATCAGCAGCACCAGCAAGACGGGCTGCGGTTTGCGATCCGCGTCCTGCGCTTTCCAAAGACTTCAATCGCGCCTCACGCGCAACCGCTGCCGCGAATGCTCTGTAATCATTACCAAAGATTTCTTTTAGGCGCTCCTGCGTTGCAGGTTCCTTCCACATCTTGAGCAGCGATGTCTGCCCTGCCTCAGTTCCAGTCTTTTGGCGAAGTGCTTGCAGAGCGCCGATCCTAAAGGCGTCAACCTCAGAAGGAGTCAGGTTTCTGGTTACGGTCCCAAGGTCAAAGATGTCCTGCGTCATTGCCTTGCGGCCATTTTCTGCCGCCTCAAGCATCTGCGATGGTCCTGCCCAAGTCTTCATCGCCATCGTATAAGCAGACTGCCCTCCAATCTTTGGAGATTGCTTTTCTAGTTCAGCAATCAGTTTGGCTCGCACATCGTCATAAGCATTGGCTTGCGCTCCCATTCCTTCACGGGTACGAAGGCTTTTTGATGTGTCAAAAAGAGTCTGCTTTAAGTCATCAAGCAGATTCATGGGCAATTGGTCGCCCTTTTTGAGTTTGGACAGATCAAGTGTCAATCCTGTCCTGGTGCCATAAAGCAACTCAGTCGGACCCTGCACACCTTTCGTCTTGTTCAGCACATCAATCAATTCATCGTTTACCGTTACGGTTGCCTTATCAATCGCCGCGTAATACGGACGCGATTGTGCAAATCGTTGAGCATTAAAAGCCTCAATAGATTCTCGATAGCCAGCGCCACCCGTTCCTAGCGTTTCATCTGCTGCCGCCATAAGTCGGCCAGCCCTCCCGGCTTGACGCTCTCTGATAGCGCGCTCCGTAGCCTCGGCAGTAGTTCCTGGCAATGTTGCTTGCACATCAAGTAGGCTGCGCGTTGACTTTCCACCAACATCAGCAATTCTTGCCTCCGGGCCGAGAGTTAGCAATCTAGCCTGCGCTCTGGTCAATGCACTAGGAGCGAGAGCTTCTGGCACATCGCGTATCAGTGCTTCGGCGACTTTTTGCTGCGCGTAAGTGCCAGCAGCAGTAGGAGAGACTCTAGCTCTTATCTGACGTCCACCAGCACCCAGAATGCTCATCGCGGGTTGCGAAACGGCGCCAAGGGTTGCTCCTGTGCCTCCACTAATGGCGGCCTGCTTCAAAGCCTCTAGCGGGTCCACCTCATAAGCACCACCAAGGCCGCTTATAAAACCGTAACCAGCACCAGAACCACCGGCCTGCGCCATGCGCTGCCCGAGTCCCATAACCTGACCAGTAGTAGGAGCTGCCGTCATGTAAGCACCGGAGCGCTCTATTGTTGGTGCAATTGATGGCGCTGCCTGCCTGATGGATGGCATTACCGCAGCACCGACTCTAGTAGGAATCTGCGCCATTGCCATCGGCAAGCTGGCGCCTGCTTGCAACACGCCAGAAGTAATCGGCGCTTCTTTTTCGTAAGACTCTGCGGCACCTCTCAAGATGTCGCGTGTTTCCTCGTACTGCTTCTGAAAAGGCTTACCCATTTCGCCGCCAGAAAGCAGGTATTCAGTCGCTGCAACAGGAGAGGTTACAGCAGCAGCGATCCTGGGGAACAGGTTAAGTGTTGGCCCTTGAAGTGTGCTAATTGCTGCGCGCAAAGGCTTAGGCAGCTTGGTGCCTTCTTCGTAAGCCTTTGATTTTTGCTCCGTCAGAAATGAGAGTATTTCTTTCGACGAATACTGAGCGCCGATAGCGGTGTTGATCTGTTCGCCTACATCTGGAGTTGCGGCCAGAAACTCAACGATTTCATCATCGTTGTAACCGGCCTTCTTGGCTTCAGAGATTTTCTGCTTGATGCCGTCCATGATGTATCCCTTTTTACTGACTTGGTGGAGCGCCAAAAATTTCAGACAAAGAACGTCTGCCACCTTGAGGCTGCCTGCCTACGATAGCCGCGCCTCCGCGCTCCACAGTGGCTGGAGCGCCCAAGGCTGTATCAAGATTCTTAAATCCATAAGCCTGACCGAACCTGGCGTATTCACCGCGCTTGGTGTTGTAAGCCTGTGCTGCCGCGTTATAAAGTTCAGCAGACAAAGCCTTAAAGTCTTCTCTCTGTGTTGGGGTCAAAGACTTACCTGTTTTCCATCTTTCAAAAAGATTTTGCAGCCTATCCATTTTTCCAGCGGCAGCCATTGCAATCCCAAGCTCAGACTCGCGGACAACAGAGCCAGGATCAAGCAATTTCATAATCTTGGTCGCGCCTGCAACATCTCCGATAGGAGTGTCTTGATTTAGAGCAGAAATGACTTGACCATAAGAAGCCTTCATCTCATCAAAGGCTTTATAGATAGGCTCGCCTCTGAATGCCGAGCCTAGCTTCATCTCGTTTTCAAAGCCTTTCTGACCACCAGTCATGTCTGGAATATTGACTGTTGTCGCACCAGCTCTGCGTAGGCTCATCACATTCTGCAATGTGACCGGCGTGCCAGTTGCCTCCAAAATTCTGATTTCGCTGGGAGATGCCTCTGGCCGTTCAAGTTGGCGCAAGTTCTCAATTGTTGGTTGCAAACCGAGAGCTTGCAGCATCCTAATTTTTTCTGGAGCTGCTTCCGGTTTTTCAAGAAGTCTTAGGTTTTCCAGGCTCGGCTGCAAACCAAGAGCTTGCAGCGTCCTAATCTTCTCTGGTGCCGCTTCTGGCTTTTCAAGCAGCCTTAAATTTTCAACCGTTACAGGCAGACCAAGCTCATCAAGCAGTCTTGCTTTGTCAGACCTGGGAGCAGGTTGAGTCAACTTCAAAAGCTCTGCCGCTGCCTCTTTCCTAGGCAGATTCTTTAGCAATTCGATTTGTGCATCGGTTAGCCGCGCGCCCGGAGCGCCCATACCAACAGGCGCAGGCTGCCCAATCATCTCAGCACGCGCTATGGTCGGGCCAGCGGGCAAGCCTGGCGCTGCAAGAGCTTGAGCCGGAGTCATGGCAGGAGCAGCACCGCCACCCCTCATGCTTTCTAGCGCAGACCTAAACCCTTGGGTCGCCGCAGCCTCTTGCCTCGCCTCCTCCAGCTTCTGCCGAGTCAGCATCTGAGCCAAGGCTGACTGCTGCGCGCGCTGCGCGCCAGCCTGTCCAGCCTCCAGAGCGCCACCAAGGGCTTGACCGAGGCTGATCGGTGTTCGTGACGGACCGCCAGCTTGAAGCAAGGCAGATGCAGCCGATAGGAGACTTTGCGTCTGGATTGCCTGGCGCTGCTGCGGCGTCAGCAAATCATCAAGCTCGCCACCGCCAAATACAGGACCGAGCAGGCCGCCGAGATCAAATGCCGTTGCCATGCTTACTCCTTAAAACAGTCCAAGCAGACCGCCGCCAATGGCGCCCAAGGCAGTGCCAACACCAGGAATTAGATTGCCAAGTTGAGCGCCTGCCAATGCCCCACCAAGAGCGCCCGAGGCGCGGTTACGGTAAATCGGAGATGTCTGCGTCATGCCCAGATTAGGCAGGTTTCCTCCCAAGGCGCCCTGTGAGATCGCCAAGCGCTCCAGACCGATATTGCGCAGCGCGTCCAGCTCTTGCTGCGTCATCTGCTGGCGGGCACCGCCCAGACCGAGAACATCCATCGCGCCCTGGCGGCCGATTTGCCTTGCCTGCTGCGCCAACTGCGCAGCCTGCCCGAATCCTTGCTGACGCAATGCGGCACTGGCGCGACCGGCCTCACGCAGCGCAGCCTCGTCAACAAGAGACTGAGCAACCGCTTGGCGCGAGCCGCCGAAGGCGCGTGCGCCCATTGCTCTGGCGGCCTCTGCCTGCCGTCCGAGCTGGCGCTGCTCCTCAATGTCGCCTAGCGTCTGCTGGACGACAGCCTCCTCGTAAGGATTCTGAAAGGCTGTGATCTCTTCAGGCGAAAACGGAGTCAATCCAAGATTCGTGAGCTGCCTCTCGCCAGCCTCGTACAGAGGCGTAAAGCCGGCGAATTGCCGTACCGGCAAAGCAGCCGCGACATTTCGAGCCTGCTGAATATTTTGCAGATACGCCTCGCGTACCGCAGGATCAATCTGCTGCGTTACGGTTTGCTGCTGTCCACCACCACCTTTAGACATATCGTTACTCCTTACGCATTTTGATGCTGGCCCTGCCTTCGTTCAAGGCTTGCAGCTTCTTATCGCCCAGCTTCTTCGTGGTCGACTTCTTAATCACATACTCGCCAGCCTGGAGCGCGGCATATCCATCATCGGGTCCAGGCAGCGTCTCATCTACAAGAAGGCCGCGCATAGTGACTTTGCCGCCTTTGGCAAAACCGCCATCACCACCACCGAAACCGCCGCCAGAGTCGCCACCTCCAAAACCGCCGTCGCCGCCTCCGAAGCCGCCGAATCCACCAGCATCACCGAATCCAGACATACCGACGCCATCGGCTGCGCCGTAGCCACCAAACCCGCCAATATCACCGAATCCAGACATACCGACAGCATCGGCTACGCCGAAAGCATTAGCCATATCTGCTGCTGCGGCTGCGTCAGCAGCAACTGCCGCCATAGAATTAGCAGCAGCTTCTTGAGCGGCTTGACTAGCCTCCATTTCGCCAAGTGTTGAAATGCCAGCGCTTACCAATCCAGGACCAAGCAAACCAGCAAGTGCACCGCCAGGTGCAAGCGCTCCGAAACCTCTTCCATAAGAAGACAAAGCCTGACCCAATGCAATGGTGTCTGCTGGATTTGCTGTAGACCCCATCATTGCAGACAAATCACCACCCATGCCGCCGCCAAGATCAAGTAGTCCTGTGCCGCCACCGCCTTCGCCTTCTGCTTGCTTCTTCGGCGCATACAGGCTTGTGTCGTAGCCACCAGTAAAGCCTGGATAGTAGCTCGCCATTGTGCGCGGCGCAGCCTGCTGCTGGCCCATAAGCTGGCTGTAGATGTCGCCGGACCTGACGTAATAAGGTAGATTGATTGCCACTGCTAAAGCTCCTTGCTCACCACGAACCACTTAGGTTCGTAGCCTTCATCCTTCAAAAAGGTTCTTTCCCAGCCTCGACGGCCTGCGAAAGTTGACCTGCTGCAACCATGCTGTTTTGCCCAAAGCTCGACATAAGGTCGCATCGCCTTGAGTTCATCGAGGTCGCCGCCAGCCAAAAACCAGTTAAGAGCTTTCAGTCGCGGGTAGACAATGATCTCGGTAATCGCTGCGGCTTGCGGCGCCGGCCAGAATTGGAATCTGCCGTCTCGCACACCCTCCGCAATATCTTCAATTCCGTGTGTCCCTCCAGAGTATTCTAACGCTGCCTCCAGCCATTTAGAACACCGATCAAACTCAGCATCCATCAGCGTTTCCCGGCTGCCACAGCATCCATTCGTGGCACGCCGACACGCCAATCTTCAAGCACCGCGCCGGTGTATCTGACCTTCACCTGACGGCCAGAAAACCGCACATCCGTGGGCTGGCTCGCGGTGTAAGGCCCGAAGGTGGTTTCCGTCAAGGTCGGATAGTTGCGCACCTTGAAGGACACCTGCACCTCGCCCAGGGTCTGCTCGTCAGGGATAAGCTGCAAAACCGTCATGGTCTGATCGCCGTTACCCAGCTCAATCGGTCCAGACTCAGCAAAAGGCGTCAGCGAGTCGTAGGCATAGCCGACCTCATGCTCGTAAACGTACCCGTCAACGCTGACCATCAGAGGATTTGCGAAGACGCCGCGATCCGTGCCAGCAGTCCGCGCCAGATCGCCAATAGACCAATGGCCTTCGCGGTAGTTGTAAACCACATAGGAATCATTCTCGGTGGCCTGAGATGACGGGTAGAACCACCAAATTTCGCCATACTTGGAATTATTTACAGCGTAAATCTTGCTGGCCTGCGCCATGTTGATGTCCTGAAACACGAAGTCAGAGACATCACAGGGTAGGGGCTTGACATATCCGTCATATATCCAGAAGCCAGCGCGCGACATCCAGATCGCGGCAGTCTCGATGACCGCGACCGATTGCGATGAAATCACGCCGCAGGCCGAGCCGACCTTCTCAAAGCTGTAGACATACGGCAGCCCTATATAGGTTGCCGAGTGAACGTCAACATCCGTAAAGATCAGAGAGATGCCGCGAACGCGCTTCCCGCATTTGATGTCGCCGACCGTGGTCAGCTCAAAGTCGCCAGCCTGATTCGTCGCGGCAGGCGTCCACACGGTATTATTTTCCTGATCCGACCATTGCACCTTGCGGGTATTGCCGCCCGCACCGAGCGCGAACAGAAATCGCTCTGCCGTAACCATCAATGCTTCGTTGTTGGTCGGCGCATTCGTGATCGCAGCGGCCAGCGTAGGAGTTGAAAAGCCTAGCTGCCACTCGTAGAGCTTGCCGTCAGCATTTGAGCAGCCGACCAGATACTCGCCCCATGTGTCCAGGCTCCAAGTCGTCGCTGGAGTGAATGATCCGGTGTCAGGCCGCGCCACGCCGTAAGCATATGAGCCATAAGGACCATATCCGTAACCGATCTCCACAACGGCATCAGCCTCGCCCGGCGTGAACCCTGTAGGAGTAATGTCCTTCAAGGTGCCAATGGCATTCATGACATACAGCTTTGAATGCGTGCCGGCAGCGATCCACCTGTCGCCGCTGTTGTCCTTCCAGTTGATGAAGCCACGGCATTTGCCGGTCATCTGCGAATCGCTACGCTTACGCCACCCTCCGACAGGTCGCATCGTCCCCTCAAACCAGCGCACCAGCGAGGCGTCATAGTACCGGCCAGCAGACTGATACTCGGTGCCGTTACGGTAGACGCCAGGCGGGATTTTCAGAGGGATGTAGGCCATGATTTCACGCTGATCGGTTGGAGATGAAGGTCACGGTCACAATTATCGACGGAGTGGCAGGAATTTCGGGAGTCGATCCGCTTGCCGTGACTGCCGGGAATTGCTCAATTGAGACACCAGAGTCTGAGACGCGCCACATGATCTCGAAATAGTCGTTTTCCGCAAGCTCAAGAACGAAGTTCATAGACGCAATTAGTCGACTCGCGGTGCCGGTTGACTTGCGCTGCTTGATGCCGAACTCGCTGTTTGAATTTGGTACATCCGTGCCATTTACACGGAACCAGATAGAAATTTCCTGCACATCATTCGTCGTGTTGATGAACTGCGTGCTAAATTGGACGTTGTATAAGCCGGCTTGAGACACGCTAATCTTAGATGGCAGATCGCCGGTCATCGCGGTAGAGGTCACGGTCTGCGATGTAGATACAGTGTATGTACCTGTGCCGCCGGTCGTGCCTGTAAGCTGCGCGACGATCCTGGTGCCGGCCGTCACGCCGGTCCCGCTGATCTGCATTGACGGGTAAATCGCACCTGCCGAGATCGCTGATACCGTTAAGGTCGTGGTGGTGATTGAGCCGGTGAAAGAAGCGGTGCGCGAGACTACGCTCACGCCGTTGCTGTAGTCCGTCGTGTTGTATCGGAAGTAATACGCCACAGCAGTAGACCCGTCGGTCTGATCCGTCGAGTCTTGAAAGGCACCGGAAGGGATATTCAAGTACTTGCCGCCGCGCGGCCCCAAGAGCGTAGAAACACCGTTTAGCAGTTTGATGAGAAATGTGCGGAATGCACCGTTGCTCTGATCCAGAAAGCCACGATCATAGGCAGCCGGCGCCGACCCGATGTCTGGTATGGCGGGAGACTGTATTTGCTGGTCGAGGTTCGTTGCCATGCTTATGCCATCTGTTTGCTCTCGGCCTCAATGCCGTCAAGCCTGCGCATCCATCCCTTGCCGAAGGTGGCAAACGTGTTCAAGCTCTTGTAGTGAGCTTCGCGCAGATTGCAGAACTTCTCGATCAGTTCATCGGCCGGCATGGCAGTTACTGCCGCCAGCGTCTTGGGACCAATTGCACCGTCTGCCACCACGCCGACAGCTTGCTGAAGGAATCGAGAAGCGCGCCCGACACCAGCATTAACGGCACAATCAAAAACGCACAAATCCACACCACTAGGAAGATCGTCGCCACGGACAGCATCCCAATAACGCTTCCTGTAAAGAGGAGAAACCATTTCAATAGTGAGGCCACGCATATCCTCCTCGGTCGCAGGCTTACCCGTCCACTCTTCCCAGACGCGCTGCGTCACGCCCAGATTGGTCCTGCCGCCCGGATCATCTTTGTGGTTGACGTAGCCACCCTCCCACTTGAGGATGTGCTTAATAGCCTCGTCCCAGTTGTGTTTCATTTGTCTTTCCCGTATTTCATATCGGCCAACTTCTCGACCGTTCTGCCGCCAAAGTAGGCGAGGAAGATGATCTGGCCCCACTGCCCAAGCAGTTGAACATAGGACTCCTGCGCGTGATAGCCGAAGGCACTCATCGCGGTGAATAGGAAATACGCCACGAAAATGGCGATCAGCGCCAGCGGCCTGATGTTCTTCGATAGCCATGAGTCGCTGCCCATGTCAGAGCGCCAGCGTTCCGTGATGCCGGTATGCTCTATCTCGAATAGCTTGGTGTCGTTGGCCATCTTGGCCAATTCACCGTCCTGGGCCATCTTTGCCAAGTCCATCTGAGCCTTGGCTTTGGCTTCGGGATCGGGGATCAGCTTGTCAATGAGCTTGCCGCCCACATCAAGGAGTGCTGCGAGGGGGAACATTATTTCTTACCCAGCCTTTCTCTTTCTTCAAGAAGACGAACCTTGACCTGCAACTCGTTGATGTGCTGCATCAAGCCTTCTTTAAGCACAGCCCGCCGCTCGGCGCTGATTGGGCTATCTGTCGGCACACCCTCTTTGGTAATCAATGCGGGCATCTGCCCCTCAATCTTGGTCAGGCGCTCCGAGAAGGACGCAACCTGCCCCAGCAGCCACGCCAGCGCAGCCACCACGATTGGGATAATCGCTTTAAGAACATCAGACCATGCCATTTCAGTACTGCCTTTGAAGTGCTTCAAACACAAAATAACCTGTCAGCCCAAGAACCAGAACGGTGAAAAACACAGCCGCGCCAATCAAGATCATGTCGTCCAACTGTTCTTGCTTACGCTTCTTGGCTTCTTTGCGTCTGCGTTCTGCTCTTGCCGCATCTGCCTCCATCTGTTTGGCTCGGGCGGTGATGTTGAGCCAGACATCCATCTTGTTCGCTTGCCAGAAGAGCATCTTGACCGACTCTTCAAAAGCCTTCATCTGCTCAAGCTGAAGCTCAATCTCCAGCGCCTTGCCCAACGTCGAACCGCTGAACGCCCCTGTCTTTGCCTTCTCAACAACCTCTATTGCCTGCGCTTTGGCATCAAAATACTGCCCAAGAACCGGACCCAGTGACTGTACGTCTTGTACCGTCTTGACTGCCTTTTTGACAAGGTTGACCGCCGACGAGACGGCGGCAAGTGCGGTTATCGGGTCGATCATGATTCATTTCAGGGCATCAGGGCTTTAAGCTCGTCAGGCGTCTGGGCGGCGTTCATCTGGTCTTGCAAGGCAGCGTACTTCTCCCGAATCTTCAGGCGCTCTGCTTCAACGGCAGCGGGGTTATTACCCGGAATTTGTTTCATGATTACTGCGTCCAAAGGCTCAAACTCAGCAGCCCGTGCAGCCCGACGAGCCTCGTGGGCAATTACCTTGGCTTTCGCCATATCAATCTTTATCATGTCTTACTCCTCGTAGACCCATGCGCCACGGAATGTTCTATCTGACGGAATGTCAGAAACATCCACAATTTTGTGGGGCTTGCCAGCCGGGACGTCCTTGGCAGCGATCTCTTCAATCGTCAAGCCGCACTCGGCAGCAGGGATGATGACAGCCACGCCGCCTTCGTCATTGGGGTAGATGATGCGTTTGTTCATTTTCACTCCTTAACGAATAATGGCTACCATTGAGTATTCACAATCATTCGCCGTGCCAGAATCATCGTAGGTTGAAACCTGCGCCGCACTAGCAGTTGGGTTTGCATTACCAACACCAATAATACGCGGGGCGACAAAACCAGAACCTCTACCCGCAGTCCCACAAATACTGTAGTTAGCATCTGGCATAGCAGTAGTAAAATTAACCACAAAAGTACCAGTGCCGTTATCAGTGATGCTCGACACATTCCCTGACGCACGAATCGCCACAACACCCGTGCCGTTAAAATTCACCCACGCCCTACAACCATATGCAGTAGCAACAGAGCCGTAACCGGAGTTGAACTTGAAATTACCCGTCGCATCAAACTCACTGCGCTGAACGCCGCCGGTGGAAACAGAAACAATATCCGTGCCGAAGTAAATACCCGTATTTGTATCCGTCCCCCGGACAGCCGGGGTTGCAGCAGAACCGTCTACATCAGACAGGCCGTTGGAACCACTAAGAATCAATGTCATGATTGTTCTCCGTCAGCAGGTAGGGGTTGGTTGCCCTCGGCAAGCCAAGCCTTGAACTCTGGATAGTCTTCAGTACAGGTCAGGCGGCATAGACCGTCATCGTCAATGCGAGCGTAAATTTGCGGTTCGCCTTCAACGGCGGGAAGCATTTTGAAAATCATAGTTCAGCACTCCATGCGAGATAGCCGTTAGCACCTGTCGTGTCCCCGGTTCGGCCTGTAGCGCCATATCCAGTAGTCAAACCAGAGGCAACAATAAAGCTGATACCAAAACCATATGCGTTTGTGTTTGAATTCAAGACGGGTACAGACGAACAGTTTGCGGAACCAACTGGAGAGGCTACTCGATAGTTGCTCGCTGTGCCAGATTGCTCAAGCGCTGTTGGTGCGATTCGCATAGTTACTGGATAAAAACCATGAAGCAAAGCAGTTGTGCTTGAGGTTACATACCCAATAGCCAAAAATGAACTGGTATCTTGCGGGAAAATCTTGTAGTAATACCGGTAACAAAGATTTAACTCAGTCCCATACGACCGGAAATCAAAACTTGATGCCGTCGTGGCCTTTTCAAGCTGGACGCCGGTGATGTAGAAGGTGGCTCCGTTTGTGCCGACGACAGAGACTGCGCCGGTAGCGGAGCGATAATTTGCCCCGGCCCATGCCCCCGCAGTGCCAGACAAAGTCGAGCCAACGCCAAGCCCAAATCCCAATGTAATACCACTACCGTTGCCGGTGCCCCAAGTACCGCTGGTATCTCCAGCAATGTTGACCGTCTTCTGCTCCCAAGTGTTGGCGGCAGAGATGGTGTAAGTGAACGGGTACGAACGATCTGCACTTGCGTTACGCAGCGACCCACCAAACGTACCTGTAAGGCTGGAGCGCACCCAGAAAGACAATGTGATTGCTTGTGCGGAAGCAGTACCCCACGCCAAATCAGCGGTGTTAAAACCCTCAATACCGTGTTGACACACAAAATAATCTGACGAACCAACCGAATAGGCAGAACTGGAGGTGTAGCCTAGATAGTTAGAGAACCCCGCAGGAGGCGTGACAGACCCGGCGTTACGCTGTGCGGTCAGTTTGCTCGACTGAGATGCGGCGGTCTTAAAACGATCAACAGCGTAGGTGTCGTCGTTTGCAGTAATACTTGACCCGTTATTCCTCTGGTCGATCACCATCGCGCCGTTAATAATCCTGTTCCGAAAATTAATCCCGGCGGTGTTCTGGATCGAGTTATCGCTGAACGTGATCCCGGTTGTGCCATTAACAATAGTCGTCATGTTCAGTCCTTATTCGTAAAGGATATTGATCGTACCGGCGTCGAAGGTGTCGGTTCCGTTGACTGTGGTGATGCGAACGCGGTCGAGGGTGCCTGAGAGGGCAACAGCACCGGCGGGATAATGCGAACGCGTGTCCCCAATATTGGCAAATTGCCCTTGACACACCCAATTATTTGAACCCAACAAAGAAAAAATTGCAGAGCCATAAAGAGAGGCAGACGTTGTTGAAATTGAACCAATGTCAAAGCCAGCCGTAGCATTTGTAATTGTTGCCGCAGATACTGTAGACGCGGTTAAACAGTTAGCGTTATACCCAGATGTTTGCACACTACCAGCGCCTAGCTGAATACGGTAGTTACTTGTTCCGTTCGTACTCACCCCGTTAAACATCACAGTAACCCGCTTTACATACGCAGGGATGCCGGTGAAGTCAATAAATGTCCCGCTGGTCGATGCCTGAGAAGTACCAGAGACAATATTGCTACTAACCCCCGCCACCGCCATCGTTCCGGTGCCATCTGGGATTGAAACAGTTTGGCTGTTGTTTGAATTGGGCGACTGGAGAGTAAATATGCCTGTGCCACCGGCATTTCCTGAAAGTCGGACTGAACTCATAATCGCTCCTTAGATCACAACCCAGTTTGAACCTGAGGTTATGGTGACAGATATCCCGCTGTCAATGGTTACTGGGCCAAATGTGCCTGCGTTGGTTGCGGCTGGAATGGTGTAGTTTGCAGTGACGGTCTGGCCATTCTCAAAGAATATCTGGTCTGACCCGCCGCCCGTTGCGCCGCCAGAGCCGCCTGCAACCTTGACAAAGTCCCCGGTATCGTCGTCCCAAGCAAACAGCGCAGACTGCCCGGACAGCACAAAACTACCCGTCGTGGGGCTGGTCGGCCCGCCGCGAAGATACACCAAGTCATCCGAGTTGTTGATGACAACGTAGAGCTTACTCTGCTTGGGGGCGTTGATGTACCGGGTAGTTCCGGGGGTGCCGGTGACAATCAAAATGGCGTTTCGGGCCTCGTTCTGAGCGCCGCCAGCCGTAGTGGTCAGGGTCCAGTCCCCCGCCGTGACATCAGCAGTGGCAAACTGGGCGATGGCATCCTCGACCAACTGGGTAAGCTGGTTGTTGACCGTCGTGCCCCATGTGTTGACCAGTTCGCCGGTTACCGGCTGAACCAGCCCAAGAAGCGATGTATATGCGGATGGCATCTGTTACTCCTGTGAATCGTCAGTCTTTTGCCAGCCAGACCCTGCCGAGGTATCCACATTTTGCCATGTAGAGGCTTGGCTGTCATCAATAACGGTCCAGCCAGACGGGGTCGAAGCACTTATTACTTGCCATGTCGTGATCTGGCTACCGTCTATGGTCACCCAGTTGGCAGACTGAGCGTCAGGAATCAACTCCCACGGGGGTTTGGAAGAAACAACGTCAAGCGCACCGACAATCTCATCGATAAAGGCAAAAAAGACCATCGCGCCAGCCGTCGTCTCTCTGGCGTCCAAGGACTCAAGAATCTCAGCAGGGAACGTACCAACAGCGCTTACCGCGTCATCTCCAACGGCAAACTCTTCAACAAACCCGGTCAGAATCAGGCCAGCAGCGTTTGTCTCCGATCCGGTGGCAGACTCAGAAATTGAAGCTGGGAAAGTAACAAACGCATCCTGACTATCTGCGCCTGTGGCCGTCTCTGCTACAGAGACAAAATAAACCGGGAACGCCGCCACAGCGTCTGCCCCCACCGCACTCTCAGAGATCGACACGGCAAAATTTGCCGCAGCAGCCAAGGTATCTGCACCCTGAGCCTGTTCTGAAACCGCCGCCCGGAGCGTGGCCTTTGTGGTTATGCTGTCCGTCCCGGTGGCAGTTTCAGAGACGCTGGAGAACACATCTGCCCGTGCAGACACCGCATCCGTCCCAGTTGCCGTCTCAGAAATCAAGCCACCGTAAATAACGATAGAAGAGACAGCATCCAGACCCGTGGCGGTTTCATCCACAGATACGGCGAAGTTAAGCGCCGCAGAAACATCGTCCAGCCCTTGAGCCTGCTCAGAAACAGATACGTCAAATGTGGCGTTTGCAGCTACCGCGTCAGAACCAGAGGCCGTTTCATCGACGAAACTAAATACGCTGACATTGGTGGAGATACTGTCCGCAGCCGTTGCGGTTTCAGACACGTTGCTAAATACAGACGCCCCAGCCTGTGTCGTATCCAAGCCCGTAGCAGTCTCGGAAATAGACGCGCCGTAAATGACAATCGAAGAAACGGCGTCCAGCCCAGAGGCGGTCTCCGCCACCGACACAACAAAGGTTGCCGCCGCAGAAACAGAATCCAAGCCTTGCGCAGACTCGGACAGGGATACCGCAAATGTGGCGGCGGCTGCTACCGTGTCTGTGCCCGTGGCTGTCTCAGATACCGACGACAGGAAGGTGGCCCGAGCCGATACTGCGTCTAAGCCGGTGGCCGTCTCAGAAATCGCAGCGGGGAATGTGACCCGACCAGCCGTTGTATCTAGCCCGGTGGCGGTCTCAGAAATTGTGGTGGCGGCAGTTATTCTGGCGGACTGCGCATCCGATCCTGTGGCCGACTCAATAACAGCAGCCGTGAATACGTTCCCGGCCAGCGCGGAGATGGCCGTTGTTGAGAACGCATAAAAACCAAACATCAGACGACCGTCCAGCTTGATCCTGAAGGCACCGTCACCGAGATGCCGCTGTTAACAGTGACCGGCCCGCCGCTGATAGCGTTGTTGCCGCTGTTGATGGTTGAAGACACCGATATGGTGTTGGCGTTCTCGATGTAGCCCATGCCGCCAATGACCGCCCTGCCAGCAGGATAGTCACAAAACACATCCTTGGTCCCGGCAGAAAAACTAACCTTAGCCCCAGAAGCGCTTGAGGCCAGAACGGTATCCCGAGACAAAGTTGTACCGGCAGATGTGTACGTCCCTATCCCCACCTCCCACTCTGAGGTGCCTTGACCTGCGATGGTGTAGTAGGTGGTGTTGGCGTTGCCAATCGCAGCAAAGGTCTGAAAACCCGTGACTGCTCCTGCCAGCGTTACCGTTCCGGTGCCGGTTGTTGTCGTGGTCTCACGGACTCGGTCCGCAAGGACGAAGGCCATATCAAGCCCCCGTCAGTTGTGCTTCATCGAACCAGCGTTGTTGCACTTCACCGTTTGCGTCTGTCCACTCGACAAGGCACTCAACCACGCCGTCTTCAGTCATCCGCAACGCAATCACCGGACCCTGAGGCACGGTAACCGCCAGCTTTACAACATCACCTTTTTTGAATGCTGCGGCCATGCTGCCCCCCTTATGCTGCGTCAAGGCTGAAGGTGTAGGTCACAGTGAGCGTGTCACCGTTAACCACAGAGCGATCTCCGGGCGACTGGAAGTCAGAAGCAGAAAACAGAATGCCGGTTGTGCCGCTCTTGGTGTTGTTGCTGGTCAAAAACGCACCGCCAACCGTAGTCGTGCCGTTGATGCTAAAAGTAGCAGGAGAGGCAGAGTTGGTGATCACAGACGGATCGGCGGTAGTGGCCGCAGCAAACGTAGCAGCGGGGCGGGTTGCTTGGCTGTATGCAACCACCTCAGTCCAACCCGCATGAGACGACATGGTATCGCCAGCCGCAGGGTTATTGGTTGCTCCAGAGCCGTACAGACCGATGTACCACGCAGCGGTGTAGCTGGAGCCGGTGAAGTACTTGTCGTTCATGTCCTTGAGGCCGACGTTGACCACAAGGTTGTGATTCTCTTCCGTCCACTTCAGGTTGCCATCTTTGTCAAAACACTGCACGGTGAAGAAACCGCCAGCACGCACTTTTTCTTTGAACATAATTGCTCCTTAGACGAGTCGGATTAAAGCAGATGTGCTGGTGTTTGCTGGCATCTGCACGGTGAAAGTTGTGGTCGAGGTTTTGTCAGACCCGAAGTCCAACACGCATACAGCACCGTTTGCTCCGGCCTTGTAGATCAAAGCACCCCGCGCTGTAATGGCTCCCGTCCACGATGGGGACGAAAAATTGATGTAAGTCGTACTGCCTGTCGATGTGGTTTCACTTGCAATACTGGCAGTCACAACAGACCCACCTGCAACATAATCACCGCCAGAGGATTCTCCCGTGGTGGTGTATTCAGTCGTTGTCGCATCAAGCGTGGCCGAGTTGGTGTACAGCGCCAAATAGAACGTATCCGAGGCAAAGTTTATCGTGCCATCGACCAGCCCAGACCGCAGCGTGTTGCAGGAGTAATTGCCCGTGAATGCCAATTACGCCACCCCGTTATTTTGCGGCAGCGGCGCTGCACGGTACTGACCAGACCTGTAGGCATCGCTGCGCTCAAGTCCATCACCTAGACGTTTAGCCAGAGCAAGCGCCTCTTTGTACTTGCCGTCGTACAGGGCCATCATGTCGGCTTCACCCTTCATGTAGGTGTAGGCTTCAACCAGAGTGCCATAGAGCAGCACGGTATCAAAGTTATCGCCCAACCACGAATTACCCGTGGCATTTAGCACCGACTCGACAGGAATAGAAAAACCAGAGCCAGTCCCGCCAATACTTGAAGCGGCAGCAGAAACAACATCCCCAACAACATACTTGCAGCCATACTCTGCAATGTTGACCGAGAACACAGAGCCACCAGCCACCACAATAGTCGCCGTAGCCCCCACACCCGTACCGCCAGTCAGCGGCACATCGTAGTAGGTTCCGTTGGTGTATCCCGTACCAGCCGTCAAGGCACCAAACGTGTAAAGCTGGCCACGAATGATAGAAGTCGGGTAGTAGTAATAGTGCAACTCAACGGTGTAGGCGTTGTCCGGCGTGGGGCCAAGAATGAACGACAACTCGTTGGTGATCTGTGGGCTTGCGCCCGAGGTCGTTGTCGGCCCAAACAGCGCGTAGTACTTGGGAATAGCCGTGTCGTTGGGTGACGGATATGCCTGCCGGATGAAGTTCACATCCTTGTTGAGCAGGTACTCGTATGATCCAGCGCCATCGACAACCGCAAGAGAATAGGTCGCCAAAAAGTCTGTCGGGCAAGAGAGATACTTGTTGTTTGCCGACGTCGAACCAGTCACGTTTTTCCGCAAAGACGGAAACTGCACCGTGTTATAGATGCGCTGCTCCGCCTGACGGATGAACGTATTCATGTCCTCAATCGGGACATTGTTCTCCGTGTAGTTGACTACAGCTGTGACAAGTTCGTCGTAAGTCATATCAAGCCATCGGGCCTCGTGCCATCACGCCTTTAGTTGCAGCGCCAGTACCGCGAATCTTGATGCCGCTGGTTTTGACAGGCGCGTAATCATTGCTGTGATTGTTGGCAATAGACTGGTTTAGCTTCTTCTGGTGCTCCTTGTTATTGGAGAGACCAGCCTCTTGCATGACCGTATATTTGGGGGTCTTGTAGGTTGCCATTTCAGGCTCCTTTACGGCCAGGGCTGCGCTGGTTCATGACCTTGGCCATGTTGCGCCCATACTTGAGCATGTCGGCGTTGGTTTTACCACCGGCACGCATACCTTTAGCGCCGTGCATACGCTTCTCGTGGGCCTTGACCTCGGCCTTAGCCACTTTCTTCATCGCATCCATGATCGACTCCTTATGTCGTTGCTACCGTGATTGTGCCCAAATTGACCGTCAAAACCAAGTTGTTTGGTGTCAATTCAGCATCAAAAAACCTTGAACCCCCGACGGGAGCCCATCCCCACTGAAATATCCGGCTACCCCCGGTAGCCGTACCATCCTCGTCCGGGTCTGTCCCGCTGACGTTTGATATCTGCAACCCGCTGTTACCGCCCAGTCTGTAGGTGATGTCCGGCCTTGGATTTCTTACTGCCTGCGGGTCTTCCACCGGGTACATACCAAGCTGCAACTGAGGCTGATCCGGGTCCCAGCAAGCCGAGCAGACCAGCATATTCACGTTCTTGGTCTTGAGCGTGTAGGTTTTGAGTTCCTTGAGCTTGAAGCGAAAATTGCAGCGGTCACACTGCGCAATCGCATACTTGCCGGACGAAAAACGGTTGGGCATCAGCGCACCTTACCTTTTGTAAAGCCTTTGGTTATGATGCCGTCGCCCCGCTTAGCTCTGGACGCTTCTTTAACCCGTCCCCCTTTTTTGAACGGGGCTTCCCCAAGATCAACACGAACAGGCCGCGATGCAGCCCCTACAAAAGCACTGCCCGCACGACTTGGAAGCGTACGTATCCCCCCTGTTTTTGTATCAAAAGTGTCGGCGGCAAGTTTTCCCAGTTTTTGAAGGGTGCTCAACTGCTCGTAGTCTTTTGAACGCGGAATACCGGGCAGCTTGTCTGCAAGGTCGTCTTTGAAATCGTAACTATCCAGCGCGACTAAACGGCCTTCCGGCGTTTTTTGGTAACGAAACCGTCCCAATGTATTTCTTGCAGCTTCGCCGGGTAGTGGGCTAAAGTCAAGCAGCGAGTTTTTTTGACGTTTACGGTCTTCGCCGTAATCTCTGTAATCAACAGTCTCGTCGTACAACCCCTCTCGACCTTTACTTTTTTGATACTCTACTGCGCTTGCCTGCCGCGCACGAGAGCGTGCAATAGCGTCGCGCATCTGCTGTAACTCAGCAGCACTAAAGTTTTTTTCTGTTATTGGGTCACGCTTACCGGCCACTGTCTCCGAAAACGTACGCACCTGCGCCGGTAATATGTAACTACCCTCTGCGCCAGAAAACTTTTTAGCTTTTTTGCGCATTAGAACGACCCAGCGATGTACTGCCTACGCGGCACAAACCGAACCGCCGCCTTCTCATGGTCTTCCTGAGACGCCAAGTCCCAAGCCTCGTCATACTGGGCTTTGAGCAGCGGCAGACGCTCTAGCGCCCCCGGCACCTTCAGCGCCATGTAGTAAGCCAGCCCCGCCGTCATGCACGGTATGAACCTGAACGGCACATCCATCACGTTGACACCACCACCGGCATCCTGCACGCGCCGCATACGCCAGTACACGAACTGATAGGTGGGAGTGCCTACCGTGCCTTGATCCGGCGTCGGCCAGACCGTGACACGGGGAATATTGTTGACATAGACGGCAGTACCGGCTGATGGCGCGGTCTGGCTGGTTCCATTCTGCGCCCGGAACACCCCGCCAATTTGCGTGCTGCTGTTTATCCACCCGTAGTAGATCGTCTCCGCGCCGATGTTCAGATAGCCCGTAGTAGGCAGGTTGGCCGTGGAGGAAAGGGTGATTGTTTGTGCCCCGGTGTCTGCGCTCTGGAATGTGTATCCCGTAGGAGACACCTGCCCGTCCAACCGCTGCACCCAAACTTGAATGGGCCGAGCTTGCGTCAGTTTATTGGGGATGGTGGCGTACGTAGAAATACTGATACGGGTAATGGTCAGGTCGGCCTGATTGGACTGCTGGTTTGGCTGAGTGCGGATCACATGGTCGAGCAAATCCACCGTGTCGTTGGGCAGCGTGTAGGTGTTGAGCCCCTGAATGAGCGGGATAGTGCCCTGCTCAAACGTCCACATGTTGACGCCACGGTTTGCCCAGTCGGCAAACATCAGGTTCAAAGAACGCCGCGCCGTTTTCAAGTCGTAGCCCGTGCGCATCTCTGAGCCAACGCGCTCAAACGCTTCCTCGACCAGTTCAGTCAGGTCTAGGTTAAATGCGGATGACCCGGATGTGTTGGCCATTTACTTTCCCAGTTTCTTTAGCGTCTGTGCCAGCCGTGCGCGTTGACCCATCTTGCCGGGTTTCTTTGCAGCCGCTGCCAGCTTCTTTGTCGGGATGATTTTGCCTTCTTTCACACCAAGCGCGGAGCGCAGAGCGCCGGGTTTCTTGATCGCTTTCTGTATCCATTTCTCAGCCATCACCTGTACCTCGCCGTCTTTGCCGCCACCTTGGGCGGCTGTTTCACGAATTGTTTTCCGGCTTTTTTCCCAGCGCGTTTTGCACGTGTTGTCGCAGCGTACTCAGCAGGGCTGAGAGCTTTGATCGCAGACTCTGGAAGATATCGTTCACCCGTGTCAGAAGAGCGTTTGCCACTTTTAGTCCTCCACTTTTGCGCGGTCCAATCCTTGAGCGACTGCTGCGGATTTTTCACTTGTACCCGCCCCCACGGGCTTTGTACTGCTTGGCCAGAAGCTGGGCCTTCCGAGCCGACCATTGGCCTGCCGCTGTGCCCTGCACCGCCCGAGACTTGATGGACTCAAACAGTGACTTGCGCATACCGGGTTTGGTGTAAACGCCAGCCTGATTGACCTTGGACTTGACCTTGCCGCCCTCGGCGTACTGAGTAAAGTCGGTGTCATCCCTGCGGGGCTTTTTCACCCCACCCGGCATTTTGGAAGGGAGCATGGCTCCCATTCCACGACTGGGTCGCATATCAGTACACCTTTGCCTTTCGCGCACCACGAGCCTTACCCCAGCCTTTGACAGAACCGCCGGTTTTTTTGCGTTCAAAGCTGCTTTTTATCTCTCCCGCAGCCTTGCGTGCCTCATAGTCAGCCCTGTCTTTTTCCGCAAGTTTTGCGCGTGCTTCTTCAGCACGTTTTTCACGCACTTTTTCCGCCGAACGCTCTTGTGCAGGCGACCTGTACGGCACAAACGGTGCCCCAGAACCAAAGCCTTCAGGCTGCAAAGAGTACGGTTTTAAGTCTTTGGTCATGCCAGCCGCCTATCAGCAGGTTTTGCCGCCGTACTTCATGCCCAGAGGCTTGCTACCAGCCATCTTGACCATGGTGCCTTTGGTCTTGCCTTTGGTAGCCATACCGTCGCGGCTGGGGGCAGCGGTCTTCACAGCGCCCATCTTGGCTTTGGTGATACCACCGTTGGCCATCTTTTTCATACCCTTCATTTCGGACTCCTCATGTTTGATCATGGACTTGGGGGCACCGGCTTTTTTCATGAAGCCGATCTCTTTTTTAACCATCTTTTTGGACTCAGCCATACGGCCTCCTTCTGAAAAAAACTCTTGCTTGCCTTGATTGGTCTGGGGCCGGTTAATTGCCTGCGCGTCTGCACGACTTTTACTTGACCCAAACCGCTTACCCTTGTCGGCTTTCATGAACTCAGCGCCAACAGACTGAGGGATACCCGTTTTCTTTGCAAATGCCGGATTGTTTGCAACCGCTGCCATCAAATTGTGTTGAGCTTTGGTTTTGCTCGGCATATCAGACCTTGATGATCCAGCCTTTACCCAACACAAAGCCGACAACCAGCATGCCAACCCAAATCAGCACTTTCTCGACAACGGTTTTGCCAACCTTCTTGTAAAACTCCCCAGAGAGTTCTTCAAGCGCAAGCTTTGCCGCTTCTTTGGCAATCAGACGTTCACGTTCAGTCAGTTCTACGTTCGACATATCAGCAGTTCCAAGCCCTCAGGCTTTTGTTGATACGAGAGTTCGGGTCTTTCTTGGCCTTCTCGCCCGTCAGCTTGGCCTTCATGCCCTTCATGCGGGCACAGAAAGAGTCGCGCCTGCTGCCGCCCTCTGGTTGAGGGGGTTTGAGTCCCGGCTTGCCCGGATTGGCCTTGTTGTAGGAGGCACGCCCCTTGGCGTTGAGTCCGCCTTTGGGGTTCTTGCCTTCCTTGCGCTGCCATGCTGGGGTCTTAGGCATAAAACACCGTCACTTTGGCGTTGGTTAGCGCAGCGTAAATGTCGGTCTTGAACAAAATGCCATCGGCAGGAATAACTACCGAAAACGGTTCGCCGTTAGCAACCGTGTTGATCGTCAGCTTAGACGTTCCGCCTGAGCCACCGTCTTTAAACACAACACTTCCTGCGCTCGTACCCGGCTCAATAATGGCCCCGCGAAGACGTGTGCGCTGATCAGACGCAGTACCAGATGCCGCCAACGAAGTGGCGAGAATGTCTGTTTGCATCGTCATGATGCGCTCCTATTAGGCGATGGTCACGCCACGCGAACCAATGATTGCCCAACCGGCAGAGGTGTACACCAGCGTTGCAGTATCGCCAACAGCAGTGAAGGTAATAGTGCTAAAACCAATCTTGGTGGTGGGAGTCAGCACAGCAGAGCCGCCGTCTACTGCGTGTGCAATCACTTTGATTTCGCCAAGAGCGCCATCTGCCAACGTCAGGGCTTGTGCAGCGCCCGTGGTGGTCAGGTTGGTATAGGCGTTGGTAATGTCAACCGCGCCTGCGCCAGACAGACTTTGAGCACCCAGAACAACGTCGGTGCCGAAAGAAGCGTTGGTGGTGACAGCACCTGTGGTGCTATCGATAGTGATGGACTGAAAGCCGTTTTGCGACCGTACCGGTCCGCTGAAGGTGGTGTTAGCCATTGATTCCTCACATGCGAGTTAAATATGGGCGCTCTGTCTGCATGCCGTCAGCCGGGACTGTCAGAAACGCCGGGGACCCCGGAATGGCTCCTTTGTATCACTTGTTTGGCGGGAATGCAAGGGCCTGATCGTCTGGCGGCAAAGAATTTGATTTCTGGAGGTTTTCGGCCTGTGTGACAACACGCAGATTCCACGGCACATGCAGTCCGCAAACAACCTCTGAGCGCAACGGATAGATGTGGTCCACAACGTACTGTTCACCCGTTGTCCGGCTCATAGTCATAGCAATTTGGTAAAGCTGCCGAACTTCTACCTTTTGTTTTCTAGAAATCCACGGTGGCGTCGCCTCTCTAAATCGCCTGCGGCGAAGGCTGGTCAACGTGTTATACAAGTCAAGGTTGGCTTCTTTGTACCGTTGCTTATATGCCCTCTTTTCTGAAGCAGGACGCGCTTGCGCTCGGGCAATAACCAGCGCTTTGTTTTTTTCGTAATACCGTTCTTTTGCCGTCTGCCCAGCTTCTGACTTGTTGTACTGGCGAAAGTACTCGGCGCGAGTTTGATTGCCTTTCTCCCACTCCAGTTTCAGACACTCAAGGCACGCGCCTTTGGTTTTGCGCGGAGCGATGTGGCCGTGCTTGCACGGCTCCCCAGTGAAATAGTATTTGGCCCCGGTTGCCTTGGCTTCGGCACGGGTCTTGGGTAGGTTTGTGGTGTCCATGTTGGCTCCTGAGTTATGACACAGGTAATAGTGTACACCAGCCACGGGCAAAGAAAAACGGCCCCGAAGGGCCGTTTTTACTAGGGTTTTCCCTAAAAAAATCAGGAAGAACCAGACGATCCCCACATTCCAAGGGGGTCTGACCAGCCAAAGCTGTAACGCTCGCGGGCCTTGTAACGAACGTTCCCAGTATCGAAATCCCCATCCATGGAATTTGCCAAGGGCATACGCTCAAAATGCTTCATGCCGTTCGGAACGTCGGTGCAGAGGAACCAAGCGTTGTTGTCGGTCAAGAAGTGATTGACGGTATAGCCTTCGGGGATCGCACCCATCTGCTTCAACGCGTTGATGTCGTTATCAGCAGTGGACACCCGCAGTTCAGTGTCAAGCAGGCGCTTGGCAACGAACATCAGGGCCGGAGGGATCACCAGCTTACGCGGCTTGGCAGCGATCAGCAGTCCACGCTCATCGGTCCACGCAGCGATTTGAATCACAGCGTTTTCCAACGAGGTTTCGTTCAGATCAACACCGGTAGTCGGGCTGTTGTAGTTCACACCACCGGAGACCAGCGGGTGGCCAACACGGGTGTTAGAACTATTGTTGCCAAACAGGGTGACGCCGTCACCGCCCAAGTAAGCACCGTTGAAACCGTTGTTCAGCACGGATGCAGCTTTCACCTGCTTGGTGTAAGCCATAGCCCGGGCCAGCGCTTTGGTGTAACGAGCAGACAGGCTGTCGTACAGGTTGTCCTCAATCGCCTCTTCGGTGATCGAGAAGCCCAGCGCAATGGTTTCGTGGGTGTAACGGGCAGTGAACGCCTCTTGCGCGTTGTCGTAAGCGATGGCAGAGCCCTCGTTCTTGACAGGCGCGGCAGAGAAGCCAGCCAGTTTGGTTTCCTCTTCAAAGCTACGCTCCGATTTCTCGGTTTCGTAGATTTCCTTGTGCTCTTCGCCGTAACGGGCGTACTCCATACCGAACAGAGCGTTCAGACCGGGGAGCAACTCTTTGAGTAGTTGTGCGCGTGAAATAGCCATTTTGAGTTACTCCTTACAGACCAACGGCGTTGGTATAGGTGTGATAGCCGGGGTTGATCTTCACGTAGACATCGGTGTAAGCATCGCCCACAACCGAGAAGCCTTGCACGTTCGGGAACCCGACAACACGGAATGCTGCGGTGGTAGTAACAGCCGAGGCACCAGCCACGATAGAAGCCGTGGAGTTGCCAGTGGAGGTGCTACCAGTTGCCACAGCGCCAGTAGAGAAGAACACGTTTGCACCCACAGCGGCTTGCGTAACAGTGCCAGCGGACTGGACCTGAAACACCACGTTGGGATCGTCAACAACCGACGCCTGAATGACGCCAGTCGTACCCGTGGGGTAGTACTGCGAGAAAATCAACTGCCCTTGAGCGTTGTAGTACGAGCAGCCAACGAAAACACCCACGATACCGGTATTAGCGGTGCCGGTGGGAAATCCATTGGTTGTCGCATCAGCGCCAGTGGCGGTTGCCACAGCCAAGTATCCGCTGGCATTCACGTACACGGGCGAACCGTTGTAAATGTTTGCCGCAGTACCTGCGGGGTCGATGAGATAAGTACGGGTTGCGCCCGCATAGGGGGTGCCACCCAACTGGTTGACGGGCCGTAGCCCGTACGGGGATGCTACTGATGCCATTTATGGCCTCCTTAATTACTTTGAACCTGAACCAAAACCACCGCGTGTCGTAGAACTGCGTTTCTCAGAAAACAACGGCATACGGGGGTCATTGTTTCGCAAAAAGTGGTTGTCCACTGATTCCATCTGTCCCTGCGCCTGAGCGTTGTAGTACTCCTGACGAGCTTGATAGCGTTCTTTTGGCATTTTGCAAAGCATCAGACCGCCAATTTCCACGTTGCCAGTTTTCTCATTACCCAAAAGCATCAGTTCTGGATGGTCTTCTGCCTTTACCGGCTCCCAACCCTCACGCATCTTTTGGGATACGTTAGTAGGATTCGGCTGACCCAAAATGTGCGTACCAACCCAGTGGTAAACCCATCCCGGCTCAGGTGTCGGATCAGGCAAGTTACTCGGCGGTACGTATACAGCACGAGCAGATTTATCGCGTGACTTCAGGTCACGAGGGGTACGGTCTTGAGTTTCAGCCATTTTGGTTCTCCAGTTTCAAAATTTCCTTTGCATACATTTGGGGGTCAAGGTTGAACTTCTTGACCAGCGCGGCTTGCGACGGTGTAAGTTCAATCTTTCTCTTGCCGGTCGACCGACTGGCAGGAGCCACAACAGATGCTGGTTTTTTAGCCGGAGTCCCTTGAGACCGTGGCTTGTCGTCTTCGCCCCCGAAAACCTCGGGAAACTTAGACTTCACGCGAGCGTCAATCTGCTCGAAATAATCATCAGTGCGGGGGTCGACCCCGTTGTTGACTAGCTTTTGATGCAGCCCTAGTGCGTAGCTGGTGACTTCCTCAAACCCGGGAGAGCCGAACCACTGGTTTTTTGCCTGCCAGCGCAGCGTCTTTTCGTCGGCCCGAACCTGTTGAGGTTGGTTTTGAGGTATTTGTACATCTTCCTGTTGCGTTTGTAAAGCGGGGGGACGCATATTTTTTGCGTTCTGGGTTTCCCACTTTGCTTCAGCCAACGCTTCCTGCGCCGCAATGATGGCGTCGGTGTCAAACGCTTCCTGCGCGGTCTTGAGTTCCCGCCGCGCTTTCTCCAGTTTGGCCTCAGCCGCCTGCTGGGCCATCGTCATATATTGCTCAGTGCCGGACTGAACATATTGTTTGAGGCGTTTATTCTCCTCAACCATAGCCTGCGCCAGACGCTCCAACTCGGCCTTTTCCCGAGCCATCGCCTCTTTGGCCCGACGCTCGTCGTGACGGGCATGGGTCAGTTCTTTCAGGCGCTTTTTGACGTTTTCCGAGTACGTGTCCAACTCATCGTCGGTCGGATCGCTGACTTCCCGATCCAAGGGTTTGCGCCCCCTGTCCTGCGGCGGAGTATCGTCAACAATTTCAATTTCTACATCAGTTTCGGCGGTAGACACCTCAATGTCTGCCTCCGGCTGTGTGTTCTGTTCCTGCTCGTCAGGAAACTTGTATTCGCCAGTTGCCATGTCTGCTCCTTTAAACGCGGGTGATACCGCGAGGGTCTTGCACTACTGCGTCCACCTGATCGTCGTTGATCAGACGGAACTCCTTGCCAAAAATCTTGAACCGGGTACCGGAATAGGTACGGACCAAGATAAAGTCGCCTTCCTTGCACCAAGCTCCATTGGGAAACTTGACCGCGTCTTTATACGCATCAGGACCGACTTTCAAGACGAACAGCACGGTGGTTGCGTGTTCTTCTTGTTTGAGAATGGACGTGGGTTTGACCAAGTCCAGTTCAGTGCCGTCGAGCTTTTCAGACACATCGGGCACGATACACAGTAGTTTCCAGCCGGTAGGAAGTGGCAAACTCGTCGCCTTTTCCTCTGGGGCAGCATCCTTCTCAGGCGCTTCTTTGGGCTGGATTTTTGGCGGCATGGATATGCCGGGAGGCAGAATGAGTTCACTCATTGGCTTCTTCAACTTTCTTCGCAAGGTCAAGGAGATGACGCTCTGCAACGGCTAGACCTTGAATAACGCCGCAGAGTTTTTGGTATTCGTCAAAAGAGCGACACACGCCACCGGCCAAGTCATCGGTGTAGTTGTTCATGTCGTTGCGTAGCTTCTCGCGCAGTACGCGTGCGAAATCTTGGATCATTTAGATGAGGGTTTACCCTTAGTTGGTTGAGGACGTGCCGCCTGTTGGCGACTGCGGGCGATGTCGATACCCATGCGGACACCGTCACGTTCTTGGTCTGCGGCCAGTTTGTCGGCTTTGAACGCCGCATCGACTGCGATTTGTTTTTCCCTGAGCTTGATCTCGTCTGCCCGGGCGGCAGCGTCGACCTGAATCTTCTTGTCTTTGAGCGCCAAATCCTGCGCCCGTAGCTGGAGTTCTTGCTGCTGCATCTGGAGCACAGGGTCTTGCGCTTGCTGCTGTGCCTGCTGTTGGGCGGCTTGCGCTTGGCTCTGCTGGAGGACTTGCTGCGCAGCTTGGGCCATCATGGCTGAGAGTTGCAACTCTATTTGTGGAGGCAGATTCTCGCCCTCAGGCGGCAGGGGCATGCCCAACTGCTGCTCGATCTTCTGCCGGTAGGCAAAGCCAACGTGCTCGGCAATGTGGGCCATCATCGCACCCTGAATCTGCGGCGCTCTGGGGTTCTGCCCCACAAGCTGCATGACGATGGGGTCCTGCATGGCCGACATGTGTACCTTGATGTGCGACTCGTGGTCTTGATACTGGAATGCCTTGAGCGGCTCTCCCTTGAGCGCAGCCATGTTCTCCGAGACCGGGTCTCTCGGTTTCTGGTCGTCCGGCAGCGGCACAAGCTCGGCTGCGTTCTTGATCCCCAGCACCTCCAGCATGCCTCTGTGCAGCTTGGGTAGGTCGTAGATGTCCGGTGCCATCTGCGCCATCTGAATGACGGCTTGGTACTGGACAACGCGCTGGCTCATGGTGGCCGCGTTGGGGTCACTGACCGGGATGATCTCGACGTGGCTGTAGTCCGACTTCTTGGCCTTGCGTGGGGCGTCAACCGGCTCGTAGTCGTAGTCATCGTCCGTGTAGTCACGGATCAGCCCCGCCAGAAGCTTTAGCTCCTGCTTGAACGAGAAGTGCAGTCGGGCGGAGACAGCGGTCATCACCTTCAACTGTCTCTCCAGCAGCGCCAGCGTGGTACCCACGGGAGCCTGTGCGGACATGTCGGAGACCTTCATATCCGCAGTAGCTGCGAACCTGCGGCCTTCCTCGACGATCTTGTCCATCAGCCCAGCCAGCACAGCGCTGGGCTCTTTATAGGGCAGAGGCAGGATGTTGTCCCGCAAGGCACCCGAGCTTATGTCTACGTCACGGAACTCACCCGGAGCGATAGGGGTGTCATCGCCCTTGATACGCAACCCACGGGTTTTAAGACCCCCGGGCAGGTTAGATAGGGTACCGGCGTCCACCAACTGACGCATGATGGAAGTGGCTGACTTGGCATATCCGCCGATCAGGTGGAACAGTCCAAAGCCATAAGCACCGAAGCCCGGGATGTACTGGTAATGCACAAAGTGCTGGCGCTTCAAGTGCAGCGTGTCTTCCTCTTTCCAATTCCTCCGCAGCGCCAATACGTCGTTTGTGCCTTTGAGGATCGTCATCACGTACGGCAGCGTGATGCCAAGCGGTTCTCCGTCTTCGCCTTTTTCTGTGAACTCGTCGCTCTCAACCACCAAGTCGACATGGCTCTCATACAGGGTGTAGCGGTCGTCGTTCAGGTCTGAGAACCCCGTCTCTTTGTCCTTGGCCTGCTGGATGTCCGTCTTGCTCTTGTCCGGGTCCGGTAGCTCGATGTCACGATAGAAGCCCGCCTGTTGAAGCTTGATGATCTCGCTTTTTGTTTTGCGCAGGGTGTGCGTCACCCGGTAGCAAGTGTCGAGGTCTGTCGCTCCATAGGGCAGGATGATGTCTTCTGCCGGTATGAACATACTGACTTGGCGTCCCAGATTGGGATCGTAGTAGACCTTTTTAAAGGCACTGCCGGTTGCCGGGAGGCTCCAGAGCATGCGCTCATGCTCGGGCCGGAACTCGCGCATGACCTCCGTCAACTCGTAGTTCATATCGTCCTGAACGCGGTCTGCTGCCTCGTTCTTCTGCGGCGTCTGCTTGCCCAGAATCTTGGTCTTGACTGGACCCTGTGCCGGGAAGGTCTCCGTAATCGCCTCGCTCTGGAAGCGCACCACGGCCTCGGTAATCATTGGGTGGAACACCCCACACGCCCCATCCCACGGCTCAGTTCTTTCCTCATACTGAAGCCCCAGCAGCTTTAGCCCCTGTACGTAGGCTTTCTCCCACTCACCGCGTGAGCCAAGGTCGTTCTTAATATCTTCCGCAAGCTCACTGGCAAGCATCGACAACTCGCCCTCGTCAATGTCCTCGGCCAAATTTTTATCAAAGTCCGGCTCAGTAGGAGTGATACTGATATCGAACGGCCCTGCGTGGATATTTACCTGCTCCGGGTCAACGATCTCAATCTCAATGGGCTCTTCCTCCTCAGCAGCGGCAGCAATGCCTTGCGGATTCTGATACAACGCCTTGTCGATATTTGTGGCCATGTCTGAAATCTTTCTTAATAGTACGCGGCAGCGCGGCGGCGGAAGAATCGGGGCTCGTCTTTCTCATCCGACTCCAGCGCAATAAACCCACCTTGCCTGAATCGTAGCAGGGCCTGTGAGGTAGTGTCCACATAGTCGTCGTTCTCGCCGTTGGGGAAAGACGCAATCTCCTCGATGACCTCCCGCGCCCAACGCGTGTCCGGTGCCCAGACCATACCCGAGGCAAACAGGTCTGCAATCGCATTGACCCGCGAAATCTTGTCGTTACCCCGGCTCGGATTTGTCTCCTGCACCGGTATACCCATGCGGCGAAGCTCTTGGATCAGCGGGGCCCCAGCAGCTTTCTTCTCCACAATAAACGCATCAGGCTCCCACTCTTTATAGTGTTTGAGCGCCACAGACTTCAGTTCTGGAAACTGCATCCTGTCTTTGAATGCGTCGAGCAGTATTATCTGGGCCTTATCGTTTTCTTCCTCGTTGTAGAAAACACCCCACGTCGTACACGCAGAATAGTCAGCGCTGGTTTTAGCCTCAAAGGCCGTATCCCAAGACTGAATAATATAGTCGCACCGTGGCGGATCGTCCGCCTCCCATACTCTCCAAAGCTTGCGGCTGATAATGGCTGCATTATTGGAGACCGGATTCTGCATGTACTGCGCGTTCCAATACTGGGGGTCCAGCGCAGCCTTTTTCTGTTTGAGCGACTCCAGCGGCCACTGCTCTGGCCAGAGAGACTTCTCGTTTTCCGTGTCTTCGTTGAGGATGGCGGGTAACTCCACCACCTCCCACGGGTCGGACTCCGGGTTTTTGGTCTGATAGTCCAGCAGCCGCCCAGTCAGGTCGAGCTTACCCCACCGGGTCATCACCACAATAATCCCACCCCCGGGCATCAAACGCTGCAGCGGACCCGTCTGGAACCAACTCCAAGCGGTATCAAAAGCAAGGCGGCTGTTGGCCTTCACATCCTGCTCAGAGTGGGGATCGTCAATCACAAACAAGTCCGCACCCCGGCCAGCCAGAGCACCGCCCACACCAGCGGCGTAATACTGCCCGCCCGAGGCGGTTGACCACTTGCCTGCAGCTTTCTGATCGTCCGCGACCTTTGTGTCTGGAAACAGCGCTTTGTAGTCTTCGTCGTTAATCAGGTTTCGTACCTTGCGCCCGTAATCCTCCGACAACCCCGCAGTGTGCGTGGCCATAATGATCTTCTTTTCTGGGAAATTACCCAAGAAAAAGGCGGGGAACAGGTAGCTTGAGAACTCCGATTTACCCATCCGAGGCGCAATATTGATGATGACCCGGCGTTTTTTGCCCTCGATCACATCTTTGAATATCTTGGCCAGCTTGCGGTGATGGGGCCCCACCTTGAACCCCGGGTATACCGACTTGGCAAACTCAATCATGTCAGACCGAGCCGCGTTTTTCTTGCGGTGATCCTCAGTTTTGTCGAGTAATTCCAACGCCTCAAGCTTCTCCTCCAAGGAGAGCTTGCTCATATTCATGAGTAGCGCCTTAGCCTGTTCAGGCGTCAGCGGCGGGTTGGTTGTCATTGGTAATCTGCAGCTTTTCTTCCACGTCGGTGTAGTCAGCGTCGACCACACCCATGAATTTGGCCAACTTCTCCTTGAGCTTGGCCTCGACTTCTTCCTCAGTCAAGTCCGTCTTCTTGATTTCCACCTTCTCGGTGAACAACCCAACCTCTGTGACCTTGCCCAGCAACCCCAGCGCCTTCAGACGGATGTTCGCATTGGGATTCTTGGTCTCTTCCAGAAGCTGCGCCACCGTGTACCCACGGATTTCCTTGGCCTGCTGTACAAATTCCCAGTCATAGGCGGTCAGCATGCCCGTCAGATGCCGTACGGCAGCGGGAGTTTTAAGCGCGACGAGCTTTTCCTTGGTCTCCAAGTCGTCGGCAGTCGTGGTCAGCGCACCAAAAGCTTCTCTGGCGGCTTCCTTTTCCTTGTCCTGCGCAATCTCTTCGTCTGTGGCCACACCCAAGGAGCGCAACCATGCGTCAGTATTAACCTGCGCAGCAAGCAAGTCTTCGCTGGAGACGTTCTCCAGTTTCACAAAACCGTCCCGGCTGGTGATCTCCGGTTCAAACTGCACCAAATGCTCCAACATTTGCGGTTCCCTGTGCAAAAACACAGGTGTTGTGGCTATTGGCGCTGGAGTGTACACTTGGTTTAGCAAAGCGGCAAGCAGTTGTTGATTTGCTTCTCCTTGGGGTTGAGATACCTCCTTAGGCCCTGCCGGGAAACTGGTGGGGCCTTTTTTATTGGCAGGCTGTGTAAAAGGTTTGACAAGGAGTATTTGGGATTTTTTAAAAAATTGCGGCTGGGTAGGGGAGGTAAGGCAAAGATAAGCAAAAGGTATTACAGAAATGCTGGGACCGGGTGCAAAACAGTGTTCACGTAACGTCGCCGTCGCCATGCCAAACTGGGTGGGTGGGGGTATGGTGGGGTCGTCGCAGGGCAAAATCGCCTAGCAAGAGCCACGCCACGACACCCGCAGAAACCCCTGTGTGGTACAATAGATGCATCGTTTGGGGAGCCAGACGATCTGATGCCCGGCCAGTCGCCGGGCTTTTTCTTTTGGAGTGAACCATGAACACAATCAAACTACTTGGCATCAACCCATCGGTGCTCGTGAAGGTCAAGCCCACCTTCGATCTTGCTGACGACTCGTCAGCGAGTTTTGCTGACAAGCTATTGAGTGCTGGCCTCGCATCACGCGCAGAGGCGCAACCCTACGCGATGGCCTGGGCTGTAGCCAAGTACCCGGGCACGAGCATCAAGAAGGGTCAGCGCGGCCCGACCTTCACGCAACGCAACAGCGCGGCAGAGCAGGCGATGTACAGGGTCTTGCAAGTGTGCTTCCCCAAGGCAGACGCGCCCAAGCCCAAGGCCACCCACAACAAGGCTGACCCGGTGGCCAAGCTGCTCAAGGCGTACAACGATCTCAGCGCTGGTCAGAAGCGCAGTTTCCTTGCCAAGCTCGGCAAGTAACTTGCTGACAACTCGTCAGCGAGTTTTTCGCGCCGCGTCACTCCTGCGAGGGGGTGGCGCGGTTTCTTTTTGTGTCAATCAGGAGTGCCAATCATGTTCAAAGTCAACCAGAAAGTCCGCCGCAACCCAAAGGTGTGGCCCAACGACAAAACAGTATTCACCATCGTGGCCGTTGAGAAGGGTCGTTTTTTGTGCCAGCGTCCGGGCAAAGAGCGTTGCCCCTTCAGCGGCGAGATGAAGCCGCACCTGCCCATGCCCTACCTGAAGTCTGAACTCGTCGCCGCCTAAACCAACCAAGGAGTCATCATGAAACAATCTCAAATAGCGTATGAGTCCGCACCCAAACAGCCCCTGTACTACTCCTCCGTTGAGGAGAAACGGGCTTACAGGGCACACTTCAGCGCGCTCGGTGGCGTGGCAACCGAGGTCGACACGGCGGGGCCGTGGCAAGCCCCCCGCATCAGGTGGGCCTGGAAATTCAGCGACGGCTCACGCTTCGTGAGCGACTTTGCAAGGCCAGACAACCAGTAACCCGAGTCAACTCTCCCAGCCCTGCGTGCAGGGTTGAGGGGGCGATCTTGCCCGACAACTCAAGGAGATCATCGTGCCCATTCGCACACACTTTGGCAGTCTCGACATAGGAGACAGCTTCATCTATCAGTTCTACATCTACAAAAAAGTCAGCGCTTTTCTTGCGGTCACCATGCACACCACGCGCACCCGCAAGTTCAAGCTCGACCAACTCGTTGAAGTCACACCGGAGTAACACAATGAAACACCGCAAACCCAACCCGCAACAACACACGCTGTTTGCCAACGACAGCGAGTCCATCAAAGAAGCCGCCCTCAAGCGTCTGCGTGAGCTACGCGACGAGTTCCGCGAACGCGCCCGTGACAACGAGCGCAAGCGGCGTGTGTTGGAAAACACACGCAAAGCGGAAGACTGGGACGAGATCAAGCGTGCCTGCAACCCCATCAGGGGGACTCGCTGACAATCTGTCAGCAACTTGTTGTGGAGAAATGTCTTCCCGATTGTTAATCAAGCGGGAATTTTACTTGAGGGGGCGCAAGCCAGTATCCATGCGGGTTTGCGCTCTCATCTATTAACTCTTCTATCTCTAAATAAACTCTTTTAGATAGATAGATGTGTTTCCCCCCTTTCCCCCTCAAAAGACTACTCTTTGCCCTCCAGACTTTGTTGTTGTAGTTCTGTTTTGGAGGTAGTAGACTTAACCATCTACCCCTACAACCCGCATGAATACTGCGTTCCACCCCCTCACTTCATTTTCCCAACGGATTAACCATCAGGAAGAAAAATGGAAAACTCATCACACCTGTTAATCGCCAATAGACAAGACTGGGTTGTGCGCCCCGCGCAAGGCTTCGACGCAGGCTTGTGCACCAGTTGCCGAGAGATCAAGCCCATCAAAGCGTTCAAGCGCACGCTCACTCGTGCTCAAGCCAAAGCATGGGGCTACGCAGGCAACCACCGCTACGAAACCATCTCCAAGCTGTGCCAATCGTGCCAACCCCGCAAGCGTTGGCTGGAGGAGCTTACCCCCACGCAGATAGGCTGGATGGTCAAGCATGGGGATGTTGACCCTGTCACCGCGCAAGCTGTGCTGGACAAGCGCGACCGAGACAAGAACGCCAAGAAAAGCGCGGCTGTGCACAAGCGATGGCAGTCAATACGAGCGCTTGCATGGCTATCAATCGTGGCTGAACAACTCAGACCCTTAATCAAAGTCGTCAATGTGCAGACCTTCCGCGCCCGGCGCAAGTTCGCTGCGGCGTGGCCGGAGGACAAGCCGCGTTACCAGCCGTTGGTGGCGTTCTTTCAGCGCTATCAGTATGTATTGTGGGCCGTGAGGGGCACGATAGAGTTCAAGGCAAAGACTGCGCCAAAGATGCCTGAGTCTTACGAATGGCGCACATACATGAAGCCTGAGTTCAAACAGGAGTTGCAAGACCTCTGGGACGCGATAGACCCAAGCGTCAAGCTGTACTACCTGCTACCTGACGCGCTGTCAGACAGGCCAGACAGATCGCCGCCACCTAAGCCCACGGATGGGCACATTGGTGTGCGTAAAGAGAGCCGCAGCCGTCTCTCGCAGATCAAATAAACACCAACAGAAACAGAACTCGCTGACAACCTGTCAGCAAGCCGCCGCCCTGCCGGTTGCAGGGCACAACAAGGAGAGTGCAGATGAAAAAGACCTACGAAATCGAATTGAAGTACGAGTCCTACACAGTTATTACTGTGGAGGCAGACAACGCCGAGGAAGCAGAAAAGCTTGCGTGGACAGAACTGGAAAGTGATGGGTCGCATCGCTCGGACTATGGCAACTGGAGTCTTGAGTCTGTAGAGGAAATGAAAGGAGAAAGCAAATGAAAGAAGAACATGAATGGCACATCGAGTTGGTGTACATGAGAGACAAGGTGTACTGGGCGCTAAACAACCTCGACAGCCTGAGCAAACGCAATGATGTGAAGGGTCAGCTTGAGGCGGTGTTCAACCGCTTAGAAGATTTGTGTGATGTAACTAAAGGAGAAAGCAAATGAAGACAAGTGAACTGACAGGCCCTGCCCTTGATTGGGCAGTATGGGCGTGTGTGAAACCAGACGATAAGTTTTTGCAACAAAGGCGTAAGTGCCGCCCCTATTCAACCGACTGGGCACAAGGCGGGCCGATCATCGAGCGGGAGGAAATCGCTCTGGAACCCATGACGCATGACAAGTACGGCGATGGGTGGTTGGCTACCCGTGTTGAAGGGCCAGCTATCTGCATGGAGTTTGGTCCGACCATGCTGATCGCAGCGATGCGATGCTTTGTGGCCTCACGCCTCGGAGATGAAGTCGAAGTACCGGAGGAATTGAAATGACCCGAGAAGAAAAAATAGTACGCGTAGTGCTCCTGCTGGCGCTCATAGTCGTCGCGTGCGATGTGCTGTGGTGGCGTCCCTGACCCGCAGGGAACACTCATCAACTTCTTGCTGACATCCTGTCAGCGAGTTTTACCAAGGAGAAAGCAACATGATCAAAAAACCAACGCGCAAACAATGGATGCGCGGCATCCTAAACAAAAAGGTGGGCCCTCTCCCACCAACAGCGCTTGTCTTTACCCCCTTCCTCTTTAGTCCAACCAAACCCTTCCACCCGCCGCGTTCGCTGGCGATAGTGGAGAAACTCAAGAAAGGAGAAAGCAGATGAGACAGTACAAAGACCTTTTGGAGAAAGAACGCCGGAGACTTATATGGGTAAGCGATGCGGTGGTAGATGACAACCCATTGTGGTTGCTGCGACTTCCTAATGTGCAGATGTGCGATGTGCTGCCGCTGTTTAGACAGCTAAAAGAGTTGTTTGTGGGCACGCCTAAACCTGTGTACTACGAACAGATATTCACCGCACTACGCGACGCAGAATTGCTTTGTTTACTGGAGGAGAACTAACATGGGATACAGATCAGATGTAATGTATGTGATCAAGTTTCACACCATTGAGGATCGAGACAACTTTGTCACGCTGATGCTTGCCAAGAACGACTCTGTGACAACGCAGGCACTCGACGAGTGCGAGCACAGATACAAAGATGCTCCGCTGATTTCTTTTAGCACGGATGATGTCAAGTGGTATACAAGTTTTGCAGATGTCCGAATACATCACTCCCTCATGGAGCAGGCCCAAGAGTTGTACAACGCAGGCTGGCGGTTCGTGCGA
>SXGQ01142282.1_pt1 | contig 38552 bp, 71 predicted proteins | sample 3178371 | NCBI WGS metagenome assembly SXGQ01 (sample SAMN11356859, study PRJNA531348) | freshwater metagenome | isolation source: freshwater sample F1-20 | place: China: Fuxian Lake, Yuxi | collected 2017-12-25
AACAGGTTTTTCAAGAACAGAATCAGTGAGAAGAGAATGGAAAAGAAGACGAACCCTGGGTATCTTGCCCACCCCGACGACGACAAGGGGCGCCGCATCGGGTGGATCCCGGTCCAGGTTCCTTGGTCCGACTCCCCTGTCCACATGGACTCGAACCTCGCAGACGCTGTTCGTCGGTTGCTGCGGGAGGGTCACGTTTCAGAAGCAAAGACCTTGGTTGGTTGGTTTCAGGAGAAAAAGAATGCCACTTAATCTCGAAGGCTTGAACTTGAACGATCCAAAGGTCCAGCAGGAACTCGAACTGCATCGACAGGAAATCGGTGAGCTGGTCCAGATGCTGACCGAGATTCGAGACATGGCCAACGGCTTCAAGATGTTCTTGCCGAACAACACGAAGCCCCTGTTTGACCGTGTCAACGCTAAGCTCAAGGGCTACGGGCGATGAATCGGGAAGACGTGCTCGAAAACATGCGAGCTGCAGCCGCCGCTGCCCGTCGTATCGACTCTCCTCTGAGTCTTCGGTGGGCAGCGGTTCTCGACACGGCAATTGCTGACGTTCGTACACGTCAGATTCAGGAAGAGTTCTTGAAAGGCCGAAACATTCCGCCCGAAGATGGGTGCTAGGAAGGGTTCATGCAAATCGAGATTTCGAAAGAGTCCATCATCCGTTGGGTGAAGTCCGGTGCTTTTGGCATCGTTTTCTACCTGATTGTCAGCAACATCGTCGCGTACTTCGTGACCAAGAGCGCCTTGGAGCATGTCGTCGGCTCGCAGCCCAAGGATGCCGTTGGGTACAAGGAGCGCAGCGACATCGACACCGATCGACGATCTCAAGAACTTACTTTTTGCCAAAAGGGATGCGGTGATTATCTATCCGAGGCCGTTTGGCGCGGAACAGACTTCACTTGCCGCTGCATGTCACCCAACGATGACGTTCCGGCAAAGGATTCCCATGAGCAGAGTCGTTAATCTCTCCGACTTTCTGACCAAAACGCGTGATCTTGTGTCCCAGGAGGCGACTCGCCTCTATCGGAAGACACGTGAACTCGAGTTCCTGGACTCCAAACGCCACAAGATTGAGTCCATCCTCCCTCAGATCTGGCTGCTTGCCGACCGAATCACGACCACGCGTCCCGGCAGCGTCCACTCTGACTCGTATCCGATCGAAGAGCCGGTGATCCCGACCGGAGCCTCTCGATTCATGTATGCCCAGCTCCGTTGGCACGAATACGCGGCGATGGCTGAGGCATGGCACGCGGTCTATCTCGCAGAGACCGCATTCGAGAAGGCCAAAAAGGCCGAGGAGGACTGATGTTCGAGATTGAGAGTGCTCTGATCGCCCCTGCGCGGAAGAAGAAGCCGGAAGCCGAAAAGGCACCGTTCGTGGCTCCAGAGGGCTACGAATGGACCTCTGGACGTCAGTTCCAAGATCCTATCGTCGGGATGATCTTCATTCCGGTGAAGCATGAGCGTCGCCACGGAAAGTTCTACGTGAACTGGCTGTTCGCGATGGAACGCTACGTGGACCGCCCCACGGTCATCACGGACCATGTCGGCCCGGACGCAGAACAGAACTGCTGTGTCAAGATCGCGGCTGATGGTGGCGTGTTCAAGTACCACTTCAGTCGTGGTTGGGTTCTGACCAAGGACAAGGTCCCTGCGACCCTGGCTCCTGAGTCCTTGGTTCTGCAGGACATTGTTCCCTTTGAAGTCGGGAAGGTGCCTCAGAACTTCACTGGTACTGGTCCCCGTGGAACTTGGGAGTTCTCGGACGAGGAGTTCTGCGAGAACCAGATGGGTCGTCTCGTGCCCTATGCCACGCATCCCGTGAGCCGTGAATTCACGCACCCTGGAGATAACCTCTTCGAAGATCACCACGGGGCGAACCAATCACACCGTGACCTTTGGGGCGCAGTCGGGACCATCGACTCTGTCAGCTGGTTGGGTTGGGGTGACGGCGTACGGCCTGCTCGAAAGGTCCAGTACCACTACGACAACGGGTACAAGGCAGCGCGGATCACGCTCGAGAACGGGACTCAGGTCATGTGGCGCGTGGAGTCGTTGCTGCGCCTCTGTGACGAAGAGCATCCTTCCGTGTTGCTTCGCAAGAAGTTGGAAGGGACTGAGTCTGAGTTGAAATCGACTCAGAACCAGTTGGCATCAGCCCAGGAGAAGATCGACTTCCTGAGCCGGGAACTGAAGGAGTCGACGGGGCGCGTGAACCCGGAGATGCAGGAGCTGTACACCACGGTCCAGAAGCTCCTGACCCAGTATTTCTTGAACGGTGAAATTTCGACGTCGGATTCGGAAGACGCAAAGGTGTTCGACCAACTCGTGCTCGCCTACCGGGCCGCGCGCGCAACCATCAATCGCAAGGGAGAGGAACAGGACGATGTCTCTGATTCAAGCGCCGACTGAGGACTTCAAGACCATCAACCAGGTAGATGAGAAGCCCGCAACTCCCGAGGCCCGGGCCCTGCGCCACTTGGCCTCGGACATGGTCCGTCAGGCCTTGGCCCGTGGAGTCCAGAAGAAGGACTTTGACCAGGTCCGCGGGATGGAGGGGGTTCTGAACATCGCGGCCGACATGATCGACCGTGAGGCGATGGCCTCGACCCTGGAGACCTTGGACGTGCCCATGCCCGAGATCCCCGAGGACGCGGACAAGTTGACCCGTGTCCAGGCTTTGTTCGAGCATGCGTTGCGTCTGCGTAAGGCTGCACAGCTCATCGAGTTCACGCTCAACCAGGAGATGTCCACGGATTGACCCTGCTCCGCAGGCTCAATGTTGGGCGGGTCCGGGGGCTCACCGAAGGGTGGGCCTCTTTGCTATTGACAGATGTCAACGTCTCCGGTACCTTGCCTGTCACTGAGGCATGCAGCCTCCCCAACTCACGGAGAAGGTCATGGCGGGCAAGGAGAACATCACCAAGAACAACGTCTACCGGTACATGCATGCCAACATGCGCCTGCGCATCCGGTACGGGGTCGAGATCTCAGCAGACGAGTACAACGAACTGTGTCAGATCATGGCCACAGGCTGTGGTCAGGGGCGCCGAGAGGAAGGGGACGTTGTCGAGGCATGGTTGGAGGTGAAGCCCAACGTCTGGGCCGCGGCCGTGTTCCGCAAGAGTGAGGGTTGCATCGTGACCTTCATGCCTTCCCCTCCCCCAATCAGCAATGTCCGCCAGCAAATCTCTGCGAACCAGTTGAACATGCTGGTTCAAGAGGAGGCGAAGAAGCACGCCAAGCAGAAGATCAAGGAAGCACTGGAGCAGGGTTACGTCGAGGACCTGTACGCCGAGTCTGGTGTTATTCATGAGGAGCGCAAGAGGTACTCCAATCGCGACGTCAACTGGATGATCGGTCAGATCAAGGAGTCACTCGATCTGGCCAAGTACGGTTACCTCTCCGACGCTCTGGCACGTATCGAGGCCGTGTCCTCGATCAAGCTTCATGAACGGCCAACGAGCCACGTGGCCACGACTGAGGAAACGCTCAACGCAGACGTCCAGTACCTCAAGCCTCACTGGCACAAAGTCGTCCTCAAATTCTTCACCAAGAACGGAGTGTAGTCATGTCCCGTAACCAGATTTTGAAGGCGGAGATCATCCGTCTTCGCGAGTCCTTCAAGCGCTTCTTGGATGACCTCGAGGAGCACAATCGTCTCAAAGAACAGTGGTGTTCAAAGAGTTCGGAGAAATCGAATGTGGGGTAATTTGATCGTGCCTTTTTTGTCATGTCTCAGCTGCATCGTCCTTGGGTTCATGACCGCGCTGTACGTGACTGACTGGCGGAAGAAACTGGCACCGGAGTACCCGATGCACGAGATCTATCGGTTCCTCTGCGCCATTCAGTCGGACCCGGTTGTCCCGCAACAGACTCGCTCCGCGGCGTCCCGTCTTCTCGCAAAGATGGTCCACGTGGAGGCTGTCCGTGAACATCGCTGATCGGTTCGTCGTGAAAGTTTCCGTCCGGCTACGGACACAGAGGAGGAAGGGTGATCAACGCAACGATTCACATTCACAGCATTCAGGCAGACTATCCGGAGGGTGAGTCCGGGTTTCTGACCATGAAGCACACCATCACGGACAAGAGCCTCATCCGATTGTCCACGGGCCGATTGCGCGAGGGCGCACTCTTGAGCGGTGTCCAAGCCAACGGGTTTGGTCTTGGTCGTCCACCGTTCGCCTTTGAGTGCGAAGGTCCGATTCCATCCGAAGTGAACCTTCTCTTTGGATTCGGAACCAAGGAAGGCCGGGTCATCTTCGCAGGAGCGTGTGTTCTTGACGAAGAAGGCGCCGTCGTCAGCTTCAAAAAGCGTCAGGGGCACCTCAGCATCAAGGGCAACCTCGTTGAGTGTAAGGAAGGCTTCTTCGACATGACCGACAACGTGACCCCGTCCTTTTTGCTCTCGGACATCGTGGACACGCTCGGCGCGGTGGAAGCATGAAGGTTCTTCTCGTAGGTGGCGTTGACGACGTGTACCGCGCCGTACGCCGAAGCCTCGAGAAGCTCGGACTGGATGTCATCGAGCACTGGGCCTCGGACAGAAAAAAGATTCCAACTGCGTTACCTGCTGGATGCCAGGGCGTCGTCATTCTGAAGGACATGGGGTCGCACAACCTCATCGAAACCGGACGTGACTTCGCGAAGAAGGACAACCTTCCCTGGTGCATGACCTCTCGGAAGTGGGCCGTGATGCACGGCGATCTCATCAAGACTTTTGATCTCAAGGAGGAAGACATGTCGAACAAGCCCCTCGCTCAGACCCAGAAGACCCAAACTCCTGCTCCCGCGGCCGCTGCTCCGGCTCCCTCGGCCCCGAAGACTCGGGAAGAACTGCTCAAAGACCTGCAGAAGTTGGCCACGACTCTCATGTTGGAGCACAACGTCCTGGCCATTCAGATCTCGCAGTCCGGAATCCAGGTCTCCGTCATGCAGAGCATCGACCTTCCGCTGGGCTAGACATGAACATCTTTGTTGTCGACAAAGACCCAGTCACTGCGGCTCAGCAACTCTGTGACCGTCACGTAATCAAGATGGTTTTGGAGACAGCGCAGCTTCTTTGTTCTGTCTTCGAACCTGGGTCCGCCCCCTACAAACGGACTCACTTCAACCATCCTTGTGCTATTTGGACCCGCAAGTCGGAGGCGAACTTCGACTGGCTCGTTCAACACGGAATCGGCCTGGCGGACGAGTACACTCGGCGGTATGACAAAATTCATGGATCAAGGAAGGTGATCGAATGGGCAGCCGAAAACAAGAGCCGTCTTGCGTTTACCGAGAACAGCCTGACTCCGTTCGCTCAGGCGATGCCGGAAAAGTACAGAGCGACAAACTCGGTGGACTCGTACAGGGCGTACTACCTCTCGGAGAAGAGTTCCTTCGCGACGTGGAAAAGCCCAGCTCTACCCCCGTCATGGTGGAAGAGCTGGTCGCGGAACGACTGAGGTTGCGTGCCGAGTACAACCGAATCGTAGTTCGGCTGAAAGAGCTTCAGCAGATTCTGGGCTACACGGTAACGAAACGGGGACCTCCCAAGAAAACCAAGAAGGAACTGGTGGCGAGTGCCGATTCTGAGGCTGAACTCTACCTTCAGCTCTACAAGCAGCTTGGGACGTACAAGAAGGTCTCTGAGTTCGTTGGTCGGAGCGAAGGCACAGTTGCAAAACGGCTTATCCGGGCTCGAAGCTTGCGAGGGCACAAATGATTCAGGTCACGAATGGTCAGCGGCGTGAGCTGAGGGCTTTGCACCGTCAGGCCAAGGAACTGGTTGAGACGATTGCAAAGGTCATCCGGCAGGTTGAGAGTCCTCAAAGCAAAAAGCGTAAGGACTGGACCAAAACGAAGCAGAGTGACACCGATTTTCAGCGGGAGGCGCAGTACATCGGTGCTCTTTACGACCAACTCGGCTCGATTCAGGCCGTGATCGACTTCACCAAGATGCCTGTGCTTCAAGTCCGCATGATGGTGGCCTGGTATCGAAAGCAGAAGAAAGAACGCGTCCGTGAGTGAGCGACTGACCGCGAAAGACAAGAAGAACATCAAGTCTCTTCTTCGGTGGGCTTTACGGATCACTCGAGTTCATCAGCGAATAAAGCCTGTGGTGTTCGTGATCCTCGGGATGATGATCATCTCGGCCATCATCGGTTCAGAGGACACCCAGTTCTTCGCTGTTGCTGGACTGCTTCAAGTCATCTTGCTCGCAGCCCTGTACTCAATATCTTTCTCCATGTGTACATGGGCCGGGATCATCGTTTCAAAGGACGAGTCACTGGACACACTGAAAGAACTCGAACGCTACCAAGATGAAGTTGAGGCCGAGAAATGATTGAGTTGATCGTCGGACCGATGAGCGCAGGAAAGTCGACCGAGATGCTGCGCCGTCTCAACCGGGCCCGGATCGCTGGGCTCTCCACCTTGATCATCAAGCCTTCCATCGACAGCCGAGGAGAGTCCTCCGTCAACACGCACGACGGAGCCAGTATTACGTGCCGCACGGCCCAGACATCTGGAGACTTTGACCAGTTGATCCGGGGCAACTGGCCCGCAGTCATCGGGATCGATGAGGTTCAGTTCTTTGACCCGGGCATCGTGGACGTCATCCGTGAAATTCCGTTCAACATCAAAGTCATCGTCACTGGCCTCGACCTCACTTGGGATGGAAAGCCCTTCGAAAACACCATGCGGCTCATGGTCTACGCGGAGAAGGTGAAGAAGCTTGCCGCCGTCTGCACGCACTGCGGCCAGGATGCCTCACGCTCATTCCGAAAGACCAGTGACCAAGACACCGTGCTCGTGGGCGGGTTGGACTTGTATTGTGCTCTTTGCACTCCTTGCTGGAACAACGCCCGCATGGGCCGTTGGGGCGCACCATGACTGACTTCGACTCCGGTCTCATTGACCTTGCCGTTCGAACCGCCAACACGGTCCACGCCAAACAGGTCGACCGGGCAGGAAAGCCGTACATCCTCCACGTTCACGATGTCGCTCTCCGGCTCGAGGATTCGAACGCGCGACTCACAGCCTACCTCCACGACACCTTGGAGGACTGCACCACGGAGACTCGGTACTTGGTCGAGAGCACGCTCCGCGAGATGCCACCCCCCGTGCAGCGAGCCGTGCGCCTCATCACGCGGACCAAGTCCGTACCCTATTTCAGGTACATCGAGTTACTGTCGGCTGACCCCATCGCTCGTCGGGTGAAGATTGCGGACCTTCAGTCCAATCTGTCCTTCGACCGTCGTGGGGGTCTGTCCGACTCTCTTCGAGAGCGCTACGAGCATGCTCTCGAGTTCCTGTGTGCGATCGAGGCCGAGTACCTCAAGGGGAACTGACATGGAACTCACCAAGGCAGAGCAGTACTTCGACGATCTCGTCCGCACACGCCGAGCCGCCGGTCGAAAGACATACGGCAAGGGGCTCACGCACACGGACACCGAGTACAACTGGGATCGGATGGCACTCGAAGAAGCCTTGGACATGGGCCAGTACCTCATGGCTCAGAATCTTCGACTCCATGATGAGATAGCACGCCTCAAAAAAGCACTCCGTGCCCAAACTCTCGTTGCAGAGGCAAACATGTCTTCGGCAGCAAGCAAAAAATAGCGCATCATCAGTTGACACATGTCAACGACTCCGCTACAAGGGGTGTGTCCGCGACAGGCACGCCCCTCGTTCTTTTTCGGAGACGCACATGGAGGTCAAGTTCGAGTACGAAACCGTCCTGGTTTCTGACATTCCGCACGGAAAGAAGTTCCTGATGGGAGCTGACACCTGGATTCGCGTGAAGTGCGAGTTCAACAAAAACCTCTCGGATACCTTCGTCTACGCGATGAATCTGAGCCTGATGAACGGTGAAATTCACAAGATCGAGCCCAACACGGAGGCGCGGTTCCCCGCCAAACCCCTGGATCAGATGTACTTCGGGATGTTGGACGCGGGCACATGGTTCGTGCCCCTCGGCACGCAACACCTGTACGTGAAGGTCTACTCGGAAAACGAGGGCAAAGCTCTCGATGCCAAGACCGGAGTCGTTTCAACTTTTCCTGATGACCTCACGGTCACTGTCCCCGACGTCAGTATCAAGGTCGTCATCTGAGGAGATAAAACATGGACGACATCCTGTACTTGAAGACCATGCTGATGGCTCAGGAGCAACGAGCAGACGGCCTGTCTCTGACGATTGAGGCACTGAAAACGCTGGCGTCTCATCGTGAAGAAGAGCTTCGGGCCGAGATCGAGAAGCAAAAGGAACGGGTCAAGGAACTGGAGGACGTTCTTCGTTGGTACGTCAAGAACGATGACACCGCCGAAGCCAGCTACAACCAGCCGTGGCTCGATGGGAAGCGGCGTGCCCAGAAACTATTGGGTGAGGATTGTGGTGAATACGACGGTGATACCGGTGGCAGGAGCTTGAGCAAATGAAGTCAAACTGGCCTCGCTGGGCTTACATCGGAGAGAAACGAGGGTGGTTCACTGACAAGGAAATGACACAAATGAATCTTGAGAACGCCTTGGCTGAAGCAGCGGCTTACAAGCGTGATTTCGAAGCAGAACTTGCCGGTAACATGGCTCTCCGGCAGAAGTACGGAGCCCGCGAAAACGAGACCATGTTCGACTTTATCGGCCGCATGGTTCAGGAACGCAACGAAGCCCGCGCCGAGGCCGAACAATCCTACCGTCGCGGTGCAGAGGCCATGCGAGAAGCAGCCGCCAGTGAAATGAGTCGATTGTTGACCGCGCGTAAGGCAACCGCCATCTGGGTTGGACCGGACGAGATCCGCGCCCTTCAGATTCCCGAGGAGAAGCCATGAACATTCCCGTGAATGAAGCGAACGAAACGACGGCCCTCATCCATGAACTCATGGAGGTGGTGGCGAAGGAGGCCAAGCGGGTGTTCGTCTCCTCAGCCGAAGATCTAGTCCAGCAGCATTACGGCAGCCGGGTGGGCCAGACTCTCGAACTTGCCGTTGAGGACGCCAAGCGAACCGACCTTGAGTGGCTACAGGAGGAACTGCGCGAAAGGGCATCCACCGAGATCGACCGTCTACGAGGCTTCATCGAGAGCCTCGTCGAGGAGCGCGACGCTGCTCTGGCCGAGATCGAGAGGCTGAAATCGGAGTCTGGGAATGAGTAGCAGACTCCACAACCAAGATTGTGGCGCTTGTACGCACCACAAACAGACGATCCGAGAGTTGGAGGCAGAGATCGAGCAGCTGCGTGGGACCAACTGCAACGACTGCGGGCAGTGCCTCAAGTGCATGTACGTCAAAGGCGCCCGAGACATGCGGGCCGAGGTCGCGTCCCTTTTCAACGGGTCCGACGGCATTCCGAGTCTGGCCAAGCTCCCGCTCTACGAGAAGTTCATCCTGGGGCTGCCTCTGAAAAAAAGTTCTTGACCCACTTTCATACTCTGTGTATGGTGCGCCCAGTTGAGGGCGGGTGAGCAACTGCCAAGGGAGGAATACCATGGACTTCGTGAAGATTCCCGGTACGTCGTTTGAGATGATGACCACCCCTGTGACCCGCGGTCACTGGCGTGAGGTCATGGGCAACATGATCCCGGGCAAGGGCAAGTTTGAGCGGACAGACGAGCATCCTGTCGAGTCCGTGGCCCTGCGTGAGGCTGAGGCGTTCTGCCAAAAGCTCAACTTCAAGAAGGACGGCTACCGATACCGGCTGCCCATAAAGGCTGAGTGGATGTACGCCTGTAAAGGTGGCTTAGCTGACGTCGTATATGGCCCCCCGCTGGAGATCGGCTGGTTCATGGAGAACAGCGACCAGCAGACACACCCAGCTGGCCGAAAGACTCCAAACGGTTATGGCCTCTACGACATGTTGGGTAACGTGAACGAGTGGACAACAAGCCCGGGTTGGCGTGAACGAATCGCCTGTGGGCGGAGCTTCGAAGACTTTGGCAAGCTCATCGGCTCCCTGCAGGTGACGTTCCTGAACGCCAACAAGAAGGATCCAACAGTCGGGTTCCGTGTCATTCGAGAGGTCTGGGATGGATGAGGTCAGGCTGAAGCAGGTCAAGGAAGCATCGAAGTACGGTCAGAAGTACGCAGAGGAATTTTTTGAGTCCATGCGGAACCCTGAGAACCAGGGCCCAACATTCGACTGGTCGAAATTCCCGAACATGGTTGCCGGGATCGCAGCAGCATCGTGTTGGACCGCGATGATTCAGTCGGACATGGAATCAATCGTGAAGGAAGCGGCATTCAAGAGGGCAAAAGCTCTCATCGAGGAGAACGAGCTATGAGGCGTGGAACACGAGGAGCATGGGGCGAGAAGTACGACTTCGTTGAGGAGTCCGTGGGCGCGAACGTGGGCAAGTTGCGTGTTGCCCGAGGCATGACCCAGGAGCAGTTGGCCGAGGCAGTTGGACTCGAGATCAAGTCGCTGCAGCGCATTGAGCACGGAAAAGGAAACTGCACTGCCCGTGTCTTCTTCGTCCTGGCCGAAGTCCTGAAAGTTCAACCCAACGATCTGTTCGTCCCCGGCAAGGTTGGTCCGCGCAAGCGTGGTCGCCCGTTCAAGATTCGTCCGACCCCTGTGTCGGAAACGGAGGAAAAATGACCCACAAAGAGGCAGTGAAGGTTCTTGAGAACAAGGGTCTGACTGAGGCAGCTGACTTCGTCCGTGGCTATCGGAGCAAGGACAAGACCCTGCAGGGTTGGGACGCGGCCTTCAAGCACCACCCCGAACACGGGAAGTACGCTGAGTTGATCTGGCCCACGAAGGAGTAGTCCGGTCGATGAAGGTTCTTGACACCTGTCAACGACCCGAGTAATAAGGCGTGGCGAGGATGGTTCTCGCGAGGGAGGTCAACGTGGCAATCGACATTCACAAGGAAGTCTTGGTTCGAAGTGACGCAGACTTCGTCCAGCAATTCGAATACATGTTCCATAAAAGGAGCATCGAGCACGTTGAGGGGTTTCTCGGAGTCGAGTTCCCATACTCCAACGGCGTGTATCAGTCGGATCTGAGTGGCATGAACCTGTCGGACGAAGAGTTCGAGCGGATCGAGTCACTTGATGTCGACAAGAACACATTTCGGAAGAAAGAGGACAACATCTTTCCGACTTCATACCCATGTGTTCTTTGCATCTACCACGAGCAGGACGCCGATAGGGTTGGAGACTTTGAGATCTTCAATCTACACATCGTGTACCCGAGTCACTTTGAGGCGGTCGTATGATCACGACTTTTCTCATCGTGGCCGGTGTTCTGCTGGCTCTGATCCTTCTCATGGGAGCGATGTTCGTGTTTTCTCCCAAAGAGATTCAGCCGCCCGTGATTCAGCACTACCCACTTCCTCCATCACCGCAAATGAAGAAGGTGCGGGCAAAGGCTTCGATCACTCAACCTCCACCGGTACCGGGCAAGGGTAGTGGTGTTACCTATACCTGCGGAAGCGGTGGGTGTCAGATTGACTACTTCGACGACGGTAAGCACACCGGAACTTCTCACAGCGTACTAACAAAGGAAGAGATCCGTCAGGCACGACGAGACCTCTTCGGAGATGACGTATGACGAGTCCAAAAAGAGGCGCGACCCGGCAGAAGCAGGTTCCGACTTCCGAAGAACTCAACGAGAAGCTGCGGGCCTTGGTGCACAAGAAGATCGCGCACGAACTGGAGGGGCTGAACGATCAGATTGAGTCATTCTTGCGTGACAAGATTCACGAGATGATTACGCATGCAATGGGATTTACGGAGAGCTTCGGGCGGTTGGAGATTCGTGGTAAAAGCCCGCTCAACAATCAAGTCAAGCTCATCGCGGACGAATATGTCGATAAGTGCATCAATGAAAACAGGGACAGGCTGTTGGCCCTGACCCTGAGCACCCGAGTGCAGAAGACCCTTGAGAAGACCTTCCTCGATACGATTGAGGAACGTCTCGAAGAGAGGATTGAAGCCATCGCGGAAGAGCACATTGATCGTGAGGTCCAGACAATGATTCGAAATATTGTCGGAAAACATATCGAAATCAAGGTGGATTCAGATGATTGATTCAATGACCGAAGACCAAATCATTCAGCACTTGATTCAGACGGCTCTGGTCAACGGTAAGACGCGGCTTGGGTTCATCATGCACTCCGAGGTCGTGGTTCCTGAGTATCTCTACAAGGAGCCAATGATCACATTGGACTTGTCTCACCGGTTCGCGGACGTGGACATGAAATTCGGCCCCGAGTCCTTTTCCGCGACTCTCACGTTCAAGGGTGAACGGTTCCGCTGCATCTTGCCCTACCGCTGCGTGTTCATGATTCACCAGGGCGACGACGTCGTCATGTTCAAGGAGCGCGTTGACCCCAAAGACCTTCCTGCAATCAGGAAGTCAGGAGCCCACATCTTTTCGTTGGAATCCAAGGGGTCTGACATGAAGCCCGAGGCCCCGGAGCCGACTGTCAAAGATCGCATGGCTGCTCGCGGTTTCCGAGTCATCGAGGGCGGAAGCAACGATGTTCAGTGACTACGATGAAGAGGACTCGCACTACTGCCCAAACTGCGGACGAGAGCAGTTTGGATACGGCGGAAGTCACGCCCCCGACTGCGCCGTCCTCTCCAAATGGGCCGCGAACCGGGAGAAGGAAGCTGCGTGGAACCAGAAGAACAAAGGTCGGTACCCGTGTGGTTGCCTCGTGACTGATGAGGGTATCGTAGACCCCTGTTTCTCCCGGGTCTGCAAACTGCCACCATCCTGAGGTCGCCATGAACAATCCTCTCAAACTCCTCCAACAAGCTCTTCCTGTGCTGAGCCGAGGCAAGGATCCAGCCGAATGGAAGATGGCTCAGGAGATCGAGAGGTACCTCAAGGAGTACGAGAGCATCCCTGTTCGGTGGGGCCGCTCCCGGTCCGGTTGGGTGACAACCCGTCGATACGGAGCTGTGATCTTCGTCATCCCGCCCAAGCCAGGAAGTTCGCAATTCCTGTGGGCAGTGCGCTACAAGAAGTCCGTGGTTGAGGGGATCTCCATCTCAGAGGAAGACGCCAAGCAGAAGGCACTCATCGCCGCGAAAGACATGTTCGACGGCAGAAGGTAGGGACATGACAGACCAAGAGATTCTGGACCTGGTGACGGCGATCAAGCCGTTCCTGGACACGTATCCTGCGCAGCGTGGGTCAAGCACCGTTTACCTGTCACTCAAGCTTCACCAGTTGATCCGAGACCTCGAGTCCAAGATCGACGGAACAAAGCCTGCGGACCGACCGACGACAGAACTGACCTGGAAGCCTCTTCAGCCGAACGGTGAAGTCGCAGAGACGGATCTGTTCAGGGTGATCATTGGCCCAGATGGCATGGGCAAGTTCCACGCTGTCTTGATGCCCAAGCACTTCGACACGCTGGAAGAGGCCCGGAACGCAGCCATCGTTCGGTTGGGGTTGACGCATGCACAGTGACCAGGCCGAGAAGCCCTATGTCTGCATGAACGGGACTCACCGTTTTTCGTCGCCCCTGCAAGAGCTTTGCACCGAGTGCATGAACGAGTGGATGAAACGCATGTTTGGGGTGGCCTATCGCCCCGAGAGGAAGGGCACAAATGACTCCGAGAGAGTGGATTGATCAGGTAGCAGACGAGGGTCTTGAGCTGATCTGTGCGGACGGTTTTGACGACTGCATCGTTGGAATCGCCCAGCAGTTCAACAAAGACTTCGTTATCTACGATCGCGAGAAGGTTCTTGCGAAACTCATGACTGACGGAATGTCACGCGAAGAGGCGGAGGAATACTTCGAATTCAACATTGTCGGTGCGTACGTTGGCGAGTCGACTCCGGCGTTCATCACGTTTGTTCCGAAGGAGTGACCGTGGCCTACGTCCAATGCGCACGCTGCAACGTCTTCACGCATCTTGGGGTAGGTAACCCAAACGTCAGGTGGATCTGTTCAACTTGCACTCTCGTCCAGCGCATTGAACGGCTTGAGACCAAAGTCGCTGCCCTTGAGGCAAAGGCCACCACCGCGGAGAAGTTGGAATGAGTCAGAAATTGTTCGTCTCGATGGCCGGTAACATCGGCGCGGGCAAGACCACCGCTGCAAAGCTTATCAGCCAGCGGTTTGGCTACGAATTGTTCGACGAGCCGGTGATCGACAACCGGTTCCTCGCCAGTTACTACGCCGACATGCCACGCTGGAGTTTCACCCTCCAGCTGGAGTTCTTGATCCGCCGTGCCGAGCATCACGACATCATCCAGCGGGTCCCGAAGAACTGCATTCAGGACCGAACCCTGCTGGAAGACCCTGAGGTGTTCGCCAAGTACCTGCATGGCCTTGGGTACATGACGGATTCAGAGCTGTCCCTGTATTTCGAGTATTTCCACCGGATCAACAAGGACCTGATCAAACCGGACAAGATCATCTTCCTGAAGGTTCAGGACGAGACGACCCTTCAGAACCGGATTCAAGGACGGGGGCGTGTGGAGGAAAAGAACCTCCCCATCTCGTTCCTTGAAGGCCTGAGCGGGTACTACCGGTCCATGCCGTCGATCTGCCAGACCAAGTACGGAATCGACACGTTGACCGTGGACGTGACGCTGCTCGACATTCGTAATTCTGGTCAAGAGCAGTTCCTCGACCTCGTGTCCACGTTCCTGAGCACATAGGAGAAACCATGAAGACCTACGCCGTTGTCCAGCGCCGCATGAACCTTCAGATCACGATTCGAAGCGTTCAGACTGATGACTCTGTCGAAAACTGGAAGGACGCAGTTCTGAAGGAGGTTGAGTCTGTGCCAGAGCAGGTACTGACTGTCAGTTCCTCGAATTCAGATCAGACTGTTGTTGAGTGGGGACCTGCGCTGAACACCCTGCTTATCGATCACGGCGCGACAGAACAGGACGTGTCTCGTCTTAAGGCCATCTCTGCTCGAGATCTGAGCCTGTTGTCCTTGCTTCTGAGTCCGCGGGCCGTGACCAAGGCAGCGAAGACTGTGATCGTTGGGATCCTGGAAGGACGGGCTCGAGACCTCGGAGAAGTCATCATCGGGGCGAGGGCGCAGCCAACTCCAGAGGTCCAGGCCGCGCTCTCGGAACTTCGAAGCTGGCTCGAGGATCAGGTAAAGGCCAATGAGTGACCCGCTGCACTGCCTCGACAACTCCTGCATGTTTGGTTTCTCGCTTCCGGGGAACAGAGTCGGAACGAACGGCGGTTGTCGCTGCTTCGAGGTCAGCACCCGTGAAGAACTGCGAATTCTCCGGCGCAAGGTCGCACACGCGCTCGACTACGCCCGCACAGAACAGGCTGGGTTCAAAGTCGGTGCTGACTTTGTCTGGGCAAAGGTTGCTGGCATCATGCTCGACGCCAAGACTTTGGAGGAGGCCCGCAGCTCGATTCTGTCCCTTCGGTCAAAACTCAAGCAGGAGGAAAAATGCCAACCGTAGAACCCTATGGTTATTCGACAGTGACGATCCCTGGGAAGACCATCACTCTCTACGGACAACTGCATGAAGATTCGCAACTGCCCAATCCGATTGAAGACCTCCGAAAGGATGTCTCAGACCTTCGCACTGAAGTAGCCGAGATCAAGGGGATGCTGGCTGCCATCATCATTGCTCTTGAGGCTCGAAAATGATCACAGAGAAAGACGGAAACTTGCTCAATGACGATGCTGAGTGCCTCGTGAACCCGGTCAACACAGTCGGAGTCATGGGCGCGGGCCTCGCCAAGAAGATGGCGAACACGTTTCCGAACCTCGTGAAGCCGTATGTCGAGGCCTGTCGTTCCAAAGAACTCGACATCGGGAAGGTCTGGTTCTGGCAGCTGCACGGACGCGACTCGGTCTGGATTGCGAACCTCGCAACCAAGCAGCACTTCAACCAGCTCTCGCAGATCGAGTTCATCCAAGAGGGGCTGGTCTCCTTGATCGATGGACTCGAGAAGCGAGGGATCAAGTCGGTAGCAATCCCGGCCCTGGGTTGTGGTCTCGGAGGACTCCCTTGGGCGCACGTGCGAGACGAAATTCGGATGGCGTTCGGAAAGCACAACCACATTGACGTGCGGATTTACCGCCCACGGTAGGAGGCAACATGTTCGCAAACCTTGAAAAAGATCGTCTGGAAGTCGTTCGCGAGAAGGATCAGCTCACATTTATGCTCAACGAGACCCCCAACAGTGTCGTCGTTGACATCATCGAGTCAGTAGCAGTGGCCAACTGCCTGGTCACCGCACGGTTGTTTTACGGTGGTGTGTTCTTCTCGGTCATCCTGACTCAGGTCATTTGTCTTCTGAAATTTAACGAGTTTTTTCCACCCTTCGCACTCATTCTTGCAGTCGTCGGAGGGATCGTAGTCGCGTCGGAAGCGGCTCTCTCGCGTCAGCGGTCTACGATTTCCCACTGGGCTGACGTGCTCAAGGCGCGCGTTGGTCCGCCGTACATGACCCTCGCGGTCGAAGCCACCAAGGAGGAAGCATGTTCGTAATTCTCGAGAAGGATCGGCTGGAAGTAGTGCGAAAAGAGGACGAAATCACCATGAAATTCGAGCAGACCCCCGGGAACGTCATCGTGGAGGTCATCAGCAGAGTCGCTGAAATCGACCGGTTGGAGACGGCGCGGATCACAGAGATCGTGTCAATCTTCACGTTGTCCATCATGCTCTGGGCTTTTTCCAGCAAGGATGAAGACTACAACCAGATCTTCGCTGCCTTGATGGGATACAGCGTAGTTTTGCTCATCAGTGGTGAATTCAACATGATGAAGCACAAGCGTGAGATTCAGCGCATCGCAGAGTTTTTCGGGGCGACGTTTGGTCCTCGGTACGACAAGACCAAGGTCGTCCTCAAGGAGGGAACATGATTCTCTTCATCGAAAAGAACAAGTATCTCGTCCGCTTTCGGGGTCCGCTTCCGGCGACCTTTGAGACGGACCGAGTCCCTGAGTCCGTGCTCCGTCAGGTTCATCAGTTCGTGAAGGAGGGGGACAAAGCGCAGCACGGGCTCTCCGCGGCGCAGATCGTGTTCGTCCTCTTGCTCCTCCTCCAGGTCGTATGGTTCCTGGTGGCGAATTCGATGATGCCGCACTTCTTCCGCCTCAGCGCCTTCAGCGTGCTCGCGGTCATCTGGTACGCGTACCGGGTCGTCAAGGCTGAGAAGAAGGTCAAGAATCTTGCGGCAGAGAACAATGTTCTTCTCACGACCAAAGAGTACAAGCTCGCCAACCTGTTAATTCCTTAAACCGCGCGGCAAGACTCTTGACATCTGTCAACGCCTCGTGTAGACACCCTCTGCGCGAGGCGTTCGCGTTCGGAGGAAGGCATGAGTGGGCAAGAGCAGCGCCGGAAGAGCATGTTGATCGACGTGGACGATGAGCTTCTTTGCCGCATCACGATCCCTGGCCGGGATGCGATCGACGTCAACCTGAACGCGAAGAACGAGCACCAAGTCAATCAGGTGCTCGACATCCTCGACAAGAGGAACGGTGTCTCCGAGTGGTACATGAGCTTGCTCAAGATCTCGGTGGTTTTCATGCTCATGAGTCCGTTCTCGATTTTCGTGCCTCCGCTTCGGGTTCCGACAGGTCTGACGCTCATCTCGATCTTTGCGATCGAGGTGGCCCTTGCCTCGTGGATTCGACACCTTGAGATGAAGGCAATTACCGCAGTGATCAACATCTCCGTCAAGACGGAGTAGGGAGAAGGCAATGTCAGATGAAATGTGCGCTCGGTGCCATGAGGTCGGAGAAGATCGTCGAACGATCCGCATGTCGTGCTTCTACCGGATGGAGGAGATGGGTCTTCCGTTCGAGCAGCAGTTCGTCTTCAAAACAGACCACACCAAGGTCACCTTGGCCGAGGAACCGGGCACGATCACACTTCAGAACGGGACCTCATTGGTCATCCGGTCAGGCCGCGTGACCACGAAAGAAAAACTCGAGCCTCAGACTCTCTACACCATGCGTGTGTGCAAACGCTGCCGCGGTGACTGGCTCGACGCCATCAAGGGATGGTTCGACGATGACAGGGTCAAGATGCAGGCCCGCATCAACGAACTCGAGGCCGAACTCCGTCTCCGTCAGGGAGGCACCGATGACTAACTTTCCACGCATCATCCTCTTGGTCGGTGTCTCTGGGGCGGGTAAGTCGACCGCGCAGAAGATCCTCCTGGAAGAGAACCCCGATTGGATCAACATCGTCGCGCACACCACGCGCGGACGTCGATTGGGTGAAGTTCCCGGCGTCGACTACAACTTCGTCACCCCCGAAGTGTTCGAGACCATGAAGCACCGAATGGTTGAGCACGCTCATGTCCATGGCAACCAGTACGGTCTGCATGCCGCTCACTTCGAGCGCATCATCGTCAACAACTTGACCGGCATCAAGTCGATTGACTATCAAGGGGCGCGTACGATCCAGCGTCTCTACGGTACGAAGCTGGTCAAGATCATCCACATCATCGTGTCCAAGGGGCATCAGCGTCAGCGACTCATCGACCGAGGCACCGACTCCTTGGACGTCATCGAGCAACGGCTCGCCAAGGCTGACGAGGAACGGATCGAGTGCGAGAAGATTGCGTACGTCAACCTCCAGAGCGACGGGACTGTGCAGCAGATGATGGACTTGATTCGGAGTCATCTGTGAGCTACCCGGAGACTTGCCCGAGCTGCAAAGCGGACCTGATCGGACCTCCAATCCCGGAGGGGAGTCGATGGATGTACGGCAACGCAACAAACTTCAGCCGTGTCCTTGGACACACCGACATCCACCGTGATAGGACTGTTTCTTGGTGCTGCCCGGACTGCGGACACATTTGGTCGCGAGACATTGGTACGTCACAGCCGAAGGGGACTAAATGAATTGGGACGAGTACATCAATTCGAAGGGCAAGAGGACTTGGGACAGCTACACCTCTGATGGTAACCTGCTTCGCATCGTCCAGGAGGACGGTGACGTGGAGCAGTACAACGTCAAAGTGTTCCACCACATCTCGTCCAAAGGTCTGATCGGACAGGATCAGGTGACATCGTTTTCAGAGGCGGAATCAGTGTGCACAAAAATCGTTGAATTCAACAAGCTCGCAAAGACCGTGTAGCGAGGAAATCATGGCAAAGAAGCTTTTCAGGTGTGAGTACCGCGTAGTCTACTATTCGTATGCCGACAGCGAGAAGGATGCACGCCGGTACGCTCGCGATGCGTTCAATGACACCGACCCCTTCAACGCAGAGCAGAGCATCGAGCCGGTAGACGCTGACATGATGCAGGGGCTGGATGACGGTTGGGATCCTCAGTGTCTTGCCTACGCGAAGGAAGAAATCACACTCGAAGAAGCTTTCAAGGCCACGAATGAGAACGGAGCAAACAGTGGAAAACACTGATTCGAAAGAACTCTTCTCAAGCGGAAAGTTCAGCTACACCATTGAAAAGACCAGTGTGTCGGGTCGTTTTCTCTGGCAAGTCCGCAACTTTCACGACGAGCTGATGGCGGCAGGGCTTGAGAAGACGCAGTCGTTGGCAATCGCCATCGCGCGAAACGTCGCTGACTCGTATGAGAAATCGAGAATCAAGATTTGAGCAGATTTTGCCCAGAGCGCATGGGCCAGGGAGAGCCAGAATGCTGAATCAGCAGATAGAAGACTCCATCACGGACGAGCGGAGGTTCAACGCCGCTCTCCGCGTTTTCATCCTTTCCTACGCTTCATGGCTTCTGCGCCGTGAATCGCAGAAGGAGAAGGTGAGTTCACCGATGGACCTGAAAAACATGATTGTTCAGATTATGCTGCACAGACGCGATCATTTACGCGAATCGGGGCCACATTCAGTATCAAGAAGCGTGGCAGCCGCGGAGATAGATCGATTGATAGCTCAAATACGTGCAATTCGAGTGGACGGTGACCCCAGTTGACATGTGCCATTGATACCAGTACAAGACGCCCCAGGAGGAAGGAAGGATGGGGAGCGACCCGGTACTGGAAGGGCTCTTGAGAAGAAGTCGACCGTTCATCACAGACGTACATCTTCGGGCTGAAATCGATAGATTCCTTGCTGGTGATGGTTCTCCAACATGGGAGACCACCGACAAAGGAATCTATTACTGCTTCTTTTCGGGAATCGGACTTCGCGTCTCTCGAGATTTTGCTGGATGTAGGTGGGAAATCGGAACGATGGTTGTGAATCCAGCGGTCACCGTCATCAAAGTATTTTTGGCAGGCATCGAGCAATCACTCGAAGAGGCACAGGAGAGGGCTCTCAATGCAGCTCGTTTCATCACAGTTCAGCGGGGCCGAAAGGAAGAGGAAGATTCCGTTTACGTCCGCGACCAACGAGGACATCGCTCAGGCACTGCCGGGGCGAACAACACTGGTCGAGCGAATCCTCCTCGCGCGGGCAGCGGGAGCACTCAGAGGCAGGCCGTATCAGCGGCTGCTTCTCGTCCGAGGAGTCGGGCCACAGGCTTTGGCAATGATGCATGATCACATCGACTTGGGATGTTGTGGTCCCGAAGGATGTGAACTCAGAGGGGTTTCAAAATGAATACGATGAAGGTTCCAACCGCAAAATTGCAGCGGTATCTGGCTCGCGACTACTTCTTCACGGAGCCGGAGTTGAAGAGCATTGTTCTTGAGGTCATGCGTCGTCGTGAGCGGTCGACTCAGTTGATGACGGGGTCTCAGGCTCCGACCGTGCGCTATGTCGGATACAACGGAAACACGTACCCGTGGGACTATGACACCGAGGAGATTGCTTACACCTGTGCTCTACCTGACGGGCTGCGGCTGCACGTCTATCGCATCGACAAAGAGAACGCGGCTCCCGGCTGGAACTGGGTCGTGGATTTCCCCAACGGTCTCCGTGCGAGCGGGTGGGCTCAAACTGCAGCCGAGGCACGTATCGGCGCCGAGAAGGCGATTCGATGAAAATCCAGGTGACTCAAGAAAGTGCAGTCGCGACGGCTTTGGCTATTGGCGATTGGAGGAAACTCCTCAAAAACCCCGTCGACGAAGATGAAGATGAGGACGACGAGTTCGAGGAAGAAGACGGCTCTGTTGACGACATCCCCGAGGTCGGAATGTACGAGACCGACCGCAGTGGAAAAGTCTATTGGACCGTGGACTATCAGTCGAAGAAGTACACTATCGTGCGCGCTGGTCGTTTCCTCGGCTTCGTGATTTTGACGGGTGATCCGGAAGACCCTTGGTACCCGACTTTCTACCAGTCGCTGCCGAAGGCGATTCAGTCAATCAAGGAACAGCGGTTCTCTGGAGTGATCTATGTCTAGCGAGACAGATACCGAAATTCAGTGGGCCGAATGGTCTCCGGGTCGTTGGCACGCAGGCAACCTGCTGCGTGACTTTCATGCCGGGGCCGACCCGTTCTTTGCGTCGATCACGCTCACTGATGGCCGGTATCAGTGGTCTGCCGAGATCCTGACGCCCAACGCTACACAGAACCGCGGTGGGTTCACGGACACCTTGAGCGCGGCCAGGCACAAGGTCCTGTGTTTCTTCAGTGACACTGGAGTGATTCAGACGGCAAGGGGTCGGTTGAACTGGCGAGTCTACGGGCCGAACAGTTGGGTCGCGTCCGTTGGCTCTGCCACCGTGGCCATCACCCGCAACAAGCTGGACGACCGTTTCACCTGGTCGGTGCAGTGCTCCGGGAACGAGGGTGAGTTGACCAACGCAGTGTTCACCTGCGAGCGGGCTCTGGAACTGATGGCAGACGACATTCGAAAGAAGATTCAGGGCGAATGATCAGCCGACTTCAGAAGACCTCGTTCATCTTGCGCGGAACTCCGTGTACCGATGGATCGAGGTCTCGACATCTTTTCCGTGGTCTCCGGCTCGCCGCCCTGAACCTCGGCATCGACATGTGCCTGATCCTCCTGGCCACGCTCCTTGGCCTCACGGGCGGGATCACGGCCGGGTTGTGCATGAAGGTTTGTCTGATGGTGCTGCACGCTGCCGGGGACCCGTTCTCTTTTGGCCTCCCGGACAACACGGTCCTGAAGATTGCCGTGGCTTCGATGGCTTCTTGTGGAGCGTTTTGCGGTTTCGCTGTATCAGCCATCGACACGTCAGCCATGGTCGCTGACGCATGGCAGTGCGGATTGCGCGGGTACGGGTGTCCTGTGTGTCGGGCCGAAGGTCTGGTCGACCTGGGCTGCGACGAGGTCTAGCGTTGACAAGTGTCACTGGCAGCTGTACACGCCCAACCCGGAGGTTTGCATGATCAAGGATCCAGTCGTACGGACTCGCCTCGAACAGATTCGGGCTCGGTTTGATAAGGCGACCCCGGGCCCCTGGGAACATTACGGCGTGGGTAAGGCCGAAGCAGGTGGTATTGCCGTCATCAATGATGGTGACGCCGTGATCGAAGACCCAAACATGTCGGAAGAGGACACGGTATTTGTGTCCCATGTCTGGCTGGACGTGAAGTTCTTGCTCGACAACATCCAGTCGATCCACGACCGCGCAGCCACGGTCTCTGAACTCGCGCTCGGGGCAGTCATGGCTGCCAAGTCCGCCTTGAATGGCGAGTCTGACCCCGACGACGCGACCGAAGTTCTCGACTCCGTGATCGATGAACTCATGGAGCAGGAACAGGAAGCAGAAGAGGAGGAGGACGCAGAAGAGGACGAAGAAGAGGAGGACGACGAAGACGACGAAGAACTGTGCCCTGTCTGCGGTGAGGATACAGATTCTTGCGCCTGTGACGAAGAAGAAGAGGAGGAAGACAAAGATGACGATGATGACGCATAAGAAGACAGGGATTCGGGTCGACTACAACCAGAAGGGAAGCGAATACATTGCTGAACTGTACCCTCCTCAGCATCTCGTGCTGGACGGTACCGTTGAAGACACTCCGACAATCACGTTCCGAACAGACTCCGAGGCCGAGACCAAGGCCGCAGTGAAGATCTACCTCGACTGGGGGTTCAACTCGGAGTTCCTGAACAAGTTCACCGAGGACTTCGAGAAGGCTCTCGACGGGGAAAAGCCCTTCATCGAGATTGCCCGTAAGACCGCAACGCAGGCCATCGAGATGTTGGAGTCGGCTGATGAGCTGCACGAGGGCTCAGACCTGTTGTTCCAGCACATTCGGCTGAGTCTCGTTGTGGCTACCTGCAACCTCTTGGACATGAAGTCGGGTCCAGAGAAGAAGCGCGCCGAGGCAACCCTCGATCTGATCGAGGGCGCCATGGAGTCCTTGGCCTCTTTGGCCCGGGTGACTGACGAAGATGACGACGGGGAAGAATACGACGACGAGGAAGAGGAAGAGGAGGAGTCTTGAAATCGCTGCAGAAAGTCGGTGATTACTCGGCTGTCCTCGAAGACTCAGGCGATCCCTCAGATTCGAACGTCCGTGTTTCCATCATCCTTCCCGGAAACCTCTTTCCGACCGAGACTTTCCTGGCCGTCGACCGAGAGTCCGCTGAACTTGTACTTCCGGCCTATGTCGATGTGAACGTGACCATGCGCCCGGACGACTGGATCACGGACTACTCTCAGCGAGCAGACAGCGGTGACGTGGAGGCGGCACGAGAACTCATGGCATACATGGCTTCACGTGCTGTTCTTGCCGAGTCTCAAGACAACCAAGACGCACTGGAAGTTCTGTCCAATGGCATCGCCGCGGCCATGTCCTCGGTTGCCGTCAGCATCATAGCCCTCAAGATTGACCTGATCGAGCAGGGCATCCTTCCGTCCAACGCCTCGATCCGCGAGAAGGTCATCAACATCGAACAGATGGCAGGGCAGATCGCCGTTGCTTTTGACCTGATCGACCAGATGCGAGGCGACGATGAGTCAGGAGAAGCAATACATTGACATGGACAGAGAACAACTGATCCAGGCAGTGTGTGAGTTGAAGGATGAGAATCTAAACCTACGAAAAAGTCTCGATGTACGAGACAAAACCGTCGAGACACTCTGCTTGATCATCGACCAGCTGAAGGTACTGTCTCTCCGGTTCAAAAAAAGTTGCGACGAGGTCTTGACACCTGTCGAAGGTACCCCTAACTTGACTGGCACGTGCGCAACACCAACAACGCACGCGGAGGTAGCCCATGGATCTGTCTAGCAAGGTTCAACTCGTTCGTTCTCGCATCGAGAAGCGGTTCCGGCAGGATGACGTGGTCAAGGCCACGGGCCTGACCCTGCTCCAGCTCAAGAACATGGAGACGAGCGGCGCGGGTGAGGAGAGCTTGTGGGAGAAGTACAAGGCATACGTGGAGGAGACTGCCGGTCGTCCGGTTGAGGATGGTTCGCCTCGCGTGACGGTGGCGATCAAGCGGTTCATCTCCCCTAGCAGCAACCTGGCGATGTTCGAGCTGGGGCGTCTGGTCGAGGAGTACATGGACTCGACGGACACCCGGATGAGCGATCTGGTCGAGCAGATGAAGACCAGCCCGACCAACATCCCGCTGATCCTGACGGGCGACATGCAGGTTGACAAGGCCATCCGTTACGCTCAGCGCGTCCCCGAGCTGATCACCTTCATCAACGACCGCATCACGCGTACTTCGGCTCTGGCCGCTCTTCTGAGCGGTGGTGCTGATGCTTCTCAGAGCCACGCTGAGGCTTGCCCGGTCCCCAAGGCCGAGGTCAAGGTCGTGATTCCCGCTCTCCCGGCTGTTGTTCCGACCTCTGTGTCCATCGAGCAGCTCCTCGCTGCTCCCGGTGCCACGGAGAACCTGACCGTCACCGTTGTGAACTCCACCGGCTCCGAGAAGCTGGTTCTCGTGAGCGCGAAGTAGAAGGCAGGACTTATGCCGCAGGAAGCCCCCAACAAGGAACTGGCAGGACTGATCGAACTTCGTCTGAATAAAAATCTCCGTAGGCTCGACATCGCTACGAAGATTGGCTGTGATGTGTACGAGGTGCGTAACATCGAGAACGGTGATGTTACGCACCCCCTCTACACGAGTTACAAAGACGCTGTTCACAATGAGCCATCGCGTACCGGACTACGAGGGTCCGGGGCTCGCCTGTCACGTAAAATGGAAGCTCGCATCAAAGAGCTTAGAGGAGAAAAAACCATGCCCGGTCCAGTGATCATCACAAAGAAGCAGTCTTCACCCCTCCAAAACACTCTTCCGGAGTCAATTTCTGACGTCATTCGGGCGTTCGATAGCTTTTTGGTCGACACAACAACGAGTCTGCCCACTTTCATCGCGACAATTGGTGTTGATGCAGCGTGGATCTTTAACGCGCGTCGAGGGACCTTGAAGGAGGACGAGATCGTTCGTTCCTTCTGCAAACACAAGGGAATCATTGACTGGGCGAAAAGTGCGGCCAGTGCTTCGAACCGCAGCATCAGTGTTCGTTCGGGCGCTGCGCGCATCCTTATGGGCAGTGCCACTCCTGGTCTGGACCTTCAGGTGACCGTTCAGTCTGCGGGACCCATCATCCCCCCGACACCGGCTTCCATCACCGTGGCCGCTCCTGAAGAGGTTGAGGAGACGGACGACGAGTTCGAGAACGCTCAGGTCATCGCGGCTGCTGTGAAGCGGTACATGGAAGTGACGCGGGTTCAGCCCACGCACATGTGCGACCGGTTGAAGATCAAGTCGGACCAGCTCACGCGCATGCTGTCGGGAAACCTCCCGGTCAAGGAGTCTCTGACCCAGTTCGAGTGTGACCGCGCGATTCGTGACTTCATTGCCCGTTTCGTTGCGGGTCGTGGTCTGGAGGAACTCGCCTCCAAGTTGGGTCTGGCGACGGACGCCGCTCAGCGCATCGCAGAGAAGATCGAAGTGAAGCAAAAGGTACAGGAGGCCAAGGAGGCCAAGAACGAAGCCAAGGCCGAGGCCAAGAGTGAGGAGAAACCCGTGACAACGACTACCGTCCCCGAGCCCGAGAAGTTCTCTGCAACGAAGTTCACCCGCACGGAGATCGCCAACGGTCTCCAGTCGTTCCTGACATTCAACCCGACTTTGAAGCAGAACGATCTGGCGCATCAGCTGTACACCAGCGAGAGCAACATCAGCCTGTTGCTGACAGGGAACCTCATGGCCACGGTTGCCGTGACCATGGTCGCCAAGGCCCGTGAGGACTTGTTCAAGTTCATGCGCGGGTTCATGGAGACCGCCGTTGAGGACCTTGCGCACAGCGAGGCTGTTCTGGTTCGGGGTACTTGTGCTGAGATCTTTGCCCGTGAGCCGAAGATTCAGGCTCATGTCGTGGAGCCCGTTGCCGTGGTCGCTCCTGCTGTTGCCGCTGCCCCGGTTGTGATTCCTGTTCCGGCTCCCGCTCCGGCTCCCGTTCCCGCCTCCGCCCCCAAGAAGAAGCCCGCCATGCAGTTCATCGATGGTGACCTCACGGTTCGTGAGCTGATGGAGCAGGTCAGCAAGGGCGACGCGACCCTCCAGATCGTCAAGTACACGGCCCCTGATGGCTCCGCGATCTTCGGCATCCAGGTGGCATAGATGGCTGTGACACGGGACGAAGTGATCCGTGCTATCGACATCCTCCCCCGCGAGGCTTGGGTGGCCCAGGGGGAGGAAGTGCGGATCGGGAAGTCGACCCGTATCCACGTGGAGGGTACCGACGCGAAGCTCATCGCCCGGGCCGTTGCCCTCCTCCCCGACGTTCTGCGCGCTCTTCGAAACACGATGGACGTGCAGTTCCGCAAGGAAGGTCTGGAGGCAGAGGTGGAAAGACTCTCGGCTTGGGTGGCCGAGTTCGAGCCCATCGAAGATGAGCCCGAAGAGGTGTTCAACAAGGGGGAAGTACCGTGAGCGAGCAAGTTCCTGCAGTAGTGGCGATCTACGGGCCCGGAGGCACGGGCAAAACGTCCGATACTTTGTACTCGTTTCCGACTGGTCTTTTCATCGCGCCTCCGGGTGCGATCAAACCGGCGACTCACGTGATCGGGCACGTCCCCGACCACACGGAAGCCAAGTCCATCGCAGACGCGACGAAGATGCTCGAGAGCGAAGGCAAGAAGAAGAAGTACAGCGCGGTGGTGGTCGATGACTTCAGCCTTCTGGCCGAGCAGTCGATCTCGCTGCTCGAAAAGAAGTTCAGCGGGTTCAAACTCTGGGGCGCTCTGCGCGATGAGGTCCTGGACTTTCGAGACACCGCTCGTCACATCGGCATGCACGTTGTCCTGACTGCCCACGAGTCCACGCCCAAGAGTTCGAACGGCGTGTTCATTCGTGGTGGTCCTCGTCTCCCGGGTCGTTTGCCCGAGGACGTGCCCACGGCCTGTGACACCGTGCTCCGTGCTCAGCTGGACAAGAACCGTCGTGGTTGGCACGGATGCTATCGCTGCACGCCCGACGACCCGAACTGGATCACCAAGGACCGTCATGGCGTGACCCCGGACTACGCTCCCATGAACATTGGGGAGATTCTCCGGCTCGCTGGCTTCGAGATCCCCCGCGCCCCTGGCCTCGAATGGCAGGAGGAGCTGGTCGGAGCCCTCGCCAAGATGATGGTGGAGAACCCCGAGAACGAGTCCGAGCTTGTTCAAGAGGCCATCCAGATCGCTGGCGAGAAGACCCAGAACCCCCTGCACGTCCGTTGGGTGCTGCGCGATGCCCTTGACCGCGCCACCCTGATCCGCGCCCAGGCGAACGTTTTCGACATGTTCACCAAGGTTGGCGGGCTCCGGTAGAAAGTTGTTGACAGGTGTCAACGGCTCCAGTAAAAGCCCCACACGACGGCGCGGTGAACTTCTCCGGCCAGCGGCCAAAACAACACCGCGCAGTCGGCAAGAGCCATGGATAGCTTCGTTACACGGAGGCGTGCAGACGAAGTCCATGGAGAAGCAGGGTCTCAAGGGTGAGATGCCGCTTCACTTGGTCACGGGAAAACAGCCCGACCTGTGACTTGTACGCTCAGTCTCGAGCGAATCGAGGCAAGTGAGATGGAACCCGCGGGCGGGCATTCATCCACAGGGACAGTGCAACATGTCGACGAACACTTGGTCTGCGAACCTCAACCTCTCCGGCGTCGCCGCTCGCAACGTGGGTGCTGGCTACACCAAGCCCGTGACCGGCGCGTACAAGGTGAAGATCGTGGGCACCGAGCCCAACAAGAACGAGAACACGGGTGAGGTCAAGTCGGTGCGCTTCAAGACCATCGTGACCGAGGGCGACTTCGCGGGGACCGAGATCCGCGTGTTCATCGGCCTCGACACCACGAAGCCCGGAAACCTCCGCTCGTGGAAGACCGCGATGCTGTCGGCCGGTTACCAGGCCGCTGAGATCGAGGCCGGTGAGGTCCAGATCGGTGAGACCACGTTCCAGGACAAGGACGCCTTCGTGTACTTCAAGGCTGCTGACACGAACGCCAACGCTGAGGCTCAGGATGACCGCCAGTTCATCACGCCTTCGCAGTTCAACGAGCTGAACAAGGGCAAGGCCGTGTCTGCCTCCTCGTCGGTGCCCTCGATGACGGTGGCGGCTCCCAAGCCCGCCAGCTCCGGCCTCCGCTCGATGCTGGGCAAGTAATCTCCCCGAAAATCGGGTAGAGCAGCCCTCGGACCTTCGGGTCCGGGGGTTTTGCTTTTTACTCGACGAGGAACAACACGTTCCTTGGTTCAGGGGGTTCCATGAGCAACAAGAACAATCACATCGGACCGTTTCTGAAATGGGCAGGTGGAAAAGGGCAGCTTTTGGAACAGTTCGGTCAGTACCTTCCGCAGTCACTCAAGGGGCGGGGATACATCGAGCCGTTCATGGGTTCCGGCGCTGTGTTCTTCAATGTCGTTCAGACGCGCATGCCGACTCGCTCCACCCTCCTCGACGCGAACCCTGACCTCGTCAATCTGTTCGTCCAGGTTCGAGACAACGTCGAAGGTTTGATCCCTGTCCTCGAGGACCATCGCGCTCGACACAACGAAAAAGACATCACTGTCGAGAAGCGCAAGGAATATTACTACTCAGTCCGCGGTTCATCACCGAAGCCCGGGACCGTGGAGTCTGCTGCTCGATTCCTGTACCTCAACAAGACCTGCTTCAACGGACTCCATCGACTGAACAGCAAGGGTAAGTTCAACGTGCCGATGGGCAACTACACCAAGCCGAACATCTTTGACGCAGACCATCTCAGGGCGGCATCACATCTTCTGCAGAATGTGACCATCGAGGTTGCCGACTTTCGGGATTTTACGAAGTACGTGAGCCAGGGTGACTTCGTGTACCTGGACCCACCGTATGAACCCATCTCTCGAACTTCGTCATTCACGGCCTACGCCAAGGACGGTTTTTCCCAGGCTGACCAGAAGTCTCTGGCCGACATGCTGGACGGATTGGGAGACCAGTGCGAGTGGATGGCATCGAACAGCACGGCACCGTTCATCGAGCAGTTGTACGACCGGACAGGGATGTACAAGCACTACGTCATGGCCTCCCGGTCTATCAACTCGGTGGGCTCAGGCCGTGGAAAGATTCAGGAGCTGGTGATCACGAACTATCAAATCGCATCCTCTGCGCTACAGTGACGCCATGTCCAAGCATCCTTTCTATGACGAAGTCGCCGCCCTTGCCGAGAAACACGGTGTCCGGGCCTACATGATTATCGGCGTGACCGATGCGGGCGAGGGTCACTTTTCTGTTGTTGGGCGTGCCGCGTCCTCGTTCGAGGATGGTTCGGTCCGTGCGCGCAACGTTGTGGCCAACATGAAAGAGGTCTCTCAAAACGTCATTCGTGAACTCGCGGCCGAGAAGAAGCCCGACCTCATGAACTAGCTGTTGACATCTGTCAATGAATCGCTATGTTACACCTCCCTTGGAGGCTTCATGGCGACCACGTACGACGCAGAGAAATACGGTGCTTTGTGTGACCAGTGCACGTTGTCCACGCGCCGTGCCGGAGGTCCTGTGGGCGGTGAGATCCGCCCCGGGGCCAAGGCCATCATCATCACGGAGTTTCCCCGTGAGCGTGACATCGAGACCGGCCGCCCGCTCACCGACAACATGGGTGGGATGGAGTTCAACGAGTCGTTGAAGGCGATCGGAGTTCGACGCGACACCGTGAACATCACCCATGCCATCGCTTGTCGGCCCGTGGAAAACGACATCGACAAGGAGATGCTCCTCTGGCAGCGCGAGAACAAGAAGCGCGTGGCAGCTGGGGAAGAGCCTCTTCCGTCACCCATCCAGTGCTGCCGCCCGCGTCTGATGAACGACATCGGCGGTGTCCACAACCTCGTGACCCTGGGCAAGCGAGCCTTTCAGGCGGTGACTGGGTCCAACGCCGCGATTCTCGAGATTCGTGGTGGTCCCATCGAGGGCAAGTTCAACGCAGCCGAGCACTTTGAGTTCAAGCCTGCGGACCTGGCAGAGACCGGACCCTCAAACGACTACCCGATCAAGCTCCTCCCGACTCTGCATCCGGGGTTCGTGGTCCACGTGCGCCGTTGGACGAAGCCGTTCCGGTCTGACGTCGCCCGTGCTTTCCGGTGGTTTGAGAACAGCCTCGGTTGGAAGAACCCTGAGATCATCCTCAACCCCACCTACAGCCAGCTGACTGAGTTCTTGGAGTCCAGCGACACATTTGTCGTCGATACCGAGACCACGTTCGAAGATCCGCTGATCTCGCGGCTCAAGTGCATCGGATTCGCCACTGAGAACAAGGCGCTGTGTGTTCACTTTTATTCGATTGAGGATGAGTCCAAGTTTTACAATCAGTTTGAAGAGAACAAGATCCGTCAGTACATCAAAGACTTCCTGGTTAACGAGAACATACTCAAAATAGGGCACAATTTTAACTACTTTGATTCCCTTGTTTTACAACATCACTTCGGTGTCACCCCGAAACCTGTTGTTGATACGCTCGTTATGCACCGACTCGTGGAGTCGGAACTACCCCATGGCCTTGGCTTCATTGGCAGCTTGTACACAGACGTGGCCAGTTGGAAAGCAGCGCATACAGCCAAGGAAGCCAAGAGTGACTTTGAGCTTGGTACTTATTGTTGCATGGATACGATCGTAAATTATCGTATTATTAATACACTCGCCAACTCGATGCGGTTGAAGAAGCAGGACCATCTGCTGGACAAAGACCTGCGTATTCAGGACATCTGCCGTGGGATGCATGAAGTTGGGATGTGGGTCGACATGAAACGTCGCCGCGAACTCGCAGTCGAGATCAAACACGACATCATCAACTATCTGGCAGAAGTCCAGAAGTCGGCAGGAATACCTGACTTCAACCCCAACAGTGCAGGACAGATTCGAAAGCTGCTGTTCGAGACCTGGAGGCTGGCTCCCGTCGAGTACACGAAGCTCGGAGACCCCAAGACCGATGACTTCACGCTGCGCATGCTGCGTGCAGAGCACGGGCACAATCTTCAGATCAACACCTTCATCTTCGCCCTGCGCAAGTACAAGAAGGCTGTGAAGATGTACGGGACCTACATCCAGCGCATGGTGCCCTACGGCCACGATGTGGGATCCATCGAGATCGACGATGACGACCGGAGTGATGACCAGGAGACCATGCCTGAGGACCCGCGAGGCCTGATTCTGGCAGACGGGCGTATGCACCCTGACTACAACGCAACCGGCACTCGCACAGGTCGCTTGTCTTCATCAAACCCCAACGCGCAGAACTTCGTCAAGCGTTTGCGTTCGATGGTAAGGGCTGCTCCAGGGCATGTTTTAGTAGGGGCTGACGCAGACCACCTCGAACTTCGCATCATCACTGCAGTGGCCCAGATCAAAGCCTATCTGGAGGTGTTCCAGGACCCGAAGGGCGACCCTCACGCCATGACGGCAAGCCTGATGTTCGGGGAAGCCTTCACAAAGCTTGTCCGAAAGTCCGACCAGTGGACCAACCTCCGAAAACTGGGAAAGGGCATCGCTTACGCCTCGTTCTATGGCTCCGGTGACGAGACCGTGCACTCCGTCGTGACCTCGGCAGAAGAAGACGGAAAGCCTGTGTACCCGAACCTCACGGTCCGAGAAGTCGCCCTGATGCGCCGCAAGTGGCTGGGCAACATTCCAGAGATGAAGAAGTGGTGGGATAGGACTGTCGATGAGTATCGAGACAACGGGCATCTCGTTGACCCAGTGTGGGGAAGAAGGCGAGACTTCCTTGACGGTGAGAAATTCAACGAACTTATTAACTTCGGAATTCAGTGTGTTCCTGGCTGGAGCCGTGTTCTGACGAAGGACGGCTACCTCCCAATTGAATCCCTTCTCGGCCGAGAAGTGATTGCTTGGACCGGCAAGCGCTGGGCCCCTGCTCGTGTGATCCCGAAAGGTGTGAAGGAGCTGTACCGAGTCCACACGGAACGCGGCATGCACTTCACCTGCGACGACGCACACAAAGCCAAGTTCGTCGGTCGTGAAGGCTACGAGTGGCGAACTCTGTTTGACGCGGCACAGGGTGGGCGATTTGCTCTGGATCTGGCTCGTCCGTTGGAGTTTGGGCATCCGATGGCTGAGCACGATGCCTATGCAGCGGGGTATTGGATTGGTGATGGGCACTCAAACCGGGAGGGGCATGATAGTTACTCAATTGGGTTTACTATCGCTGAGTCAAAAGAAGATCCAAACGACACCCGCGCAGGTCAGTTCATGCTTGATAAGATTCAGGCTTGGGCTCAGGCACGCGGCGTTGAGCTGAGCGTCAAAAACGATGAGGGATGTTTCACTGGCATGGTCTACAAGGGTGGTTACGAATGGTTGAAGTCCATCGGAGCTGACCCCGCGTGGAAGGCTCATACGAAGCGGGTGCCTGATCGTATCTGGACTGCATCCCTGCAAGATCGAAAAGACTTCATCCGGGGCTACTTGGATGCCGACGGATACAAGAACCCGTCCGACGCCATCCTGATCAATTGCTGTCAGCGGGATCTTTTGCAGGATGTGATGATCCTGGCGCGGACTGTTGGCATCGAGTCATCAATTGACGGGCCGTTCAAAGCAGACACCAAGGGGCACGAGGCATTTCGCCTTCGGCTGAACTCGGCTCAGACCTACAACCAGCTTGGTTGGGGCGCTCCTTGCAAGCTGCGTACGAGCCCTCTCAGCAATACTCCACGCTTCGAGTTTCAACGTGTTCTTCCTGCACTCGAGCCGACCTGCCACTCCGATAACGTCATTCGAAGCCGCTTGCGGCACACTCCGAACCCTGAGGTGTCTGCTTACGTCCTCAATCGCATGGGAATTGACGACATCTATGATCATGACAAGTTCGTCTCCGCCAGCAGTCGAAGGATCTGTGTCCCAGTTTACACACTGTCAGTGGACGATGAAGACCATCAGTACGTGGCAGAAGGCATCATCTCAAAGAACAGCGCGGGCGCACATATTGTGCATGATGCTACGTTTAAGCTAATCGACCAGATTCCGTTTTTCAAGTGGGGTCCAGGCACCGGCCTGATCAACCAGTGTCACGATGCTCTCGTCTTCGAGGTCCCGATGGACCACGAGAAATACAAGGGAGACGACGCTGAGTTCAAATGGTGCCCTCCGAACTGCAAGTGCACAGCAAACAAGATCGCTCGGATGATCAAGGAAGCCATGAACGTTGAGCTGAAGGAACTGCCGGGGGTCAAGTTCAGCGCGACTCCGGAAATCGACATGACCTGGGACAAGGTCTAGGGAGGTGACATGACAATCGAAGAAGTGTTCTCAGAAACAGGGCCGTTTAAGAAAGCCAATCCGTACTATCAGCCTCGTTCGAATCAGATTCGGCTTTCAGAGGCGATGCAGGAGACTATCGGGAGCGATTATCACCTCGTTAGTGAGGCTCCCGTAGGCACTGGGAAGAGCCTGGCGTACCTTACTCCAGCAATTTTGGCACTCAACGGTGAGCAGAGCCGAATCATCGTCGTGACTTCCGGCATCACGCTCCAGGAGCAGTTGATCAACAAAGACTTGCCCTTCCTCCAGAGCACCTTGGGCAAGCACTTTACGTTCGGGTTGGTCAAGGGCATGAACAACTTCCTCTGCCGGTACGAGTTCGAGGAAGCCCAACGGACCAAGACGCTTTATTCGGGCAACTCGCGCGACCAGGACGAAGCTCGGGCCATCGAGTCTTGGGCCGCAACCACGAAGACCGGAGATCGAACCAGTCTGCCCATCGTCCCGCAGCCTCACATGTGGGAACGGGTCTCCACGTCCACAGACCAATGCCTCGGAGATGTGTGCCCGAAGCGGGACGTCTGCCACGCGTTGAAGGCTCGGAAACAAGCTGCCGAGTCCAACATCATCGTCTGCAACTACCATATCTTCCTCGCGGATCTGAAAATCCGCATGGAGTCCAACGGGTCCGCAGGAATTCTGCCCACTGCCAAGGCCATCATCCTGGACGAAGCCCACAAGCTCCCTGAAATTTCGCGGGACTTCTTCGGGTTCTCCTTGGGCATGAGTGCGTTCTCCAACGTTCGTCGTCGTCTCAAACGTCTGGGGTACGACCCGAACTACGACCGAGAGAACATTCACACTCTCGCAGAGGAGTTCTTCGAGGGTCTGCACAAATACATGTCGAGCTACAGCTACAAGGCCTATCTCCGTGCCCCAAAGCCCGTGAGCTCGACTGCGTTGATCGCTGGCATCAACAACGTGACGAAGTTCTACGCCCGTGAACTCAACACAACGGTTTCAAGTCTCGAGTCCATGAACGCGAGTTCGTTGACCGAGGATCAACGCGCTTTGCGAAAGCTCACGCTGCGCATGGTCGAGATCTCGAACCAGATTCAGTCAGCCATGAACCTGAGCCGGGAGAACACGGTCTTTTCTCTTGAGGATTCAACCCCGAAGCCCACGAAGTCGAAACCACGACCCACGCCCATGGCGCGTATCGTTGCCCGCGTGATCGACGTGTCCACAATTCTTGGCAATCAGCTCTTTGCCAAGAAGACACCGATCATTCTGACTTCAGCCACGATTCGCGTGAACAACTCCTTTGAGTTCTACAACAAGGACGTTGGACTTCAGAAACCACGTGAACTCGCGGTTGGTAGCCCGTTCAACTACCAGAAGCAGTGCTTCTGCATCATTCCGGACGGCATGCCCGACCCCAAAGACCCCGGATACCAGACCGCGGTGAACGAGAAGATTGTGGAGTTCACCAAGATCACGAACGGTCGAACCCTGGGCCTGTTCACCTCGTACAAGTCCATGCAGTCGGCCTATGAGACCTTGATCAAGGCCACGAAGCATCGTGTTCTGAAACAAGGAGACATGCCCAACGACCAGTTGATCACGGAGTTCAAGCGCGACGTCCACTCGATCCTTCTGGGCACGCACTCCTTCTGGGAAGGGGTCGATGTCCCTGGAGAAGCCTGCTCGGCAGTCATCATCGACAAACTGCCTTTCAAGCACATGGATGATCCGCTGACCGCGTACCACAAAGACACAAGCAAGAAGTTCTTTGACAACCACTACATTCCCAACAGCGTTATTATGTTCCGTCAGGGAATAGGTCGGTTGATTCGCACAGCAACAGACCGTGGTATTTTGGTCATTCTTGACCCTCGTGTCATCACTCAACGCTACGGATCAACATTCTTGGATAGTATGCCAAAAATGTACTGGAGCCCCGAGTCGCAACACGCACAGCAGTTCATGGACGGAATGGACCCGGAGCAGATTGTCGGTTGACATCTGTCCAAACCTGCCGCATACGCCCTCTGTCCCACCGAACGGGGCAGGGGGTTTTTCATGCGCGTGTTCATGGCACATCCCAAGGCGTGGTCCGATGATCAGATCAATTCTGTCCGTGACCAACTGTCCAAGAAGATGAGCCTCGACATCGGGGAAACGGTCCACGTGATCGCGGGCCGTGATGACTTCAACGACAATATCTACTCGGCCGGGAACTTCTCTGGCTGGATTCGTGACGTTGTTGGGCGCATCAACTCTCAGAGTCGGAAGCCTTTTTACGATGTCTTTGTTGCTGTCAGCGAGAACATCGGAAAGGCCACGCGCGACATCCTCCTGACTGCCCGTCGCTCGCGCCCCATCTTCTTCTACGACGTGGGCTCGGACAACATCCGGCAGATCCTGAGCGTCGAAGAGGTTGATGCGGACGACATGGTGAACGGCTGGGTCATCGACCACGCAGAGATCAGTTGACATCTGTCAATGTCTCGCTACACTCACTCTCGCCACAGAGGGCTGGAGACTCACATGGCACATAAGCAGGATCCCGGGAAGTCGGCCGAGGCCGCGGGGATCATCACAGGACTGATGGGGACGGGAATGAGCCCGAACTCCATCGCAGAACAACTTGGCGTCTCGTCTCGAACCATCTACCGATGGCGCGATGAAGGCGTCACACCGCACCCTTCGTTCCTGGATCGGTTGCGGTCGATGCAAGGGGAGAGCAATGCGGTACATCGCGAAGGTGCAGACCAACCTGAAAGCGGGAGCGGATCTTGAGATCGGCCCCAAGACCATCATCGTTGGGCCCAACGGCGCGGGGAAATCGACCCTGATCAACGCAATCGAACTCGCGCTGACAGGTCGTGCTGGTGACATCGCAGGTCGTACGGACATCGCCCAGGAAGCCAGCGTCCTCGCTTTGGCTCCTCCTGGGCATACTTCTGTCTGGTCTCGGATCGTCTTTGATGACGGTTCGGTGGCTGAGTACAAGGCAGAAGGCACGGTGGCCAAGGCCAAGAAGGCCGTGCGGAAGCTCCCGAACTTCGCGGACCACGCTGACGTGCTCCCGATTCGATCGCTCCGTGACGCGGTCCTGGGTAGCTCTCAGACTGCCCGAAAGTTCCTTGTGTCTCGTGGTCTTCGGGTCGAGATCGATGAAGTTCGTGAGATGTTGCCCCCGCACGTCCGTGAGCAGTTCGACCAGCTCCGCTCGCTCGTGCCTCCTGCCGACAATGCAGCAGACACTCTCGTTGCCGTGATGGAGAAGGCCGCGTCCAAGCAGCGTGAGTCCACCAAGAACGCTGGCGCCTTTCAGAAGGTGGCTGATGCGTTCGCGGGTACGTTGTCTGCCCCTCCGACAGAGGCTGACGTTGAGCTTGCTCGAAGCCGTGCGCATGACTTCGCGACCTTTGCTTTCAACGCAAAGAACATGCGGGACAAGGCTTCCGAACTCTATCGACTCAAGGAGCAGTTGGAACAGTTGAAGGGTCAGGAGGATGAGTACGCGGCCCGGTTCCAAGAGGCCAAGGATGCACTGGAAAAGATCCCGACCCCCGACGAGCCGCCGTTGATCCTGACTCCCGTGCAGCAGGTCATCGACTACACGCTGTCGCAGGGACCGGGCACCGAGTGCCTTGCCTGTGGGTCCGTGCCCAATCGAAACGAGTTGATGGAGCGCGCCGGTCTCATCGCCAAGACCATCACGGACTTTGCTGAAGGAAGCCGTACTTTCAACGAGGCGAAGCGCGCGTTCCAAGTTCAGCAGAACGAGGTCACAAACTACCTGGGCCGGGTCGATAACCTCGAGTCCCAGATTCAGCATCTCGAAGCCGCGTCACACTTGATTCCGTCCGAGCAAGATGTGCAGCAGGCAGAGCGCGATGCCGAGGCCGCGCAGAAGTCCTATGGCGACATGGCCGCGGCTCGAAAGTCCTGGGAGTCGGTCCAGCATGCACGTTCCGGTGCCGCGACCTCGCAGGTTGAAGCCGAGGAGTGGTCCTCGTTCGTCGACTCGTGCCGACAGGCTATGGACAATCTTCTGCAGCGCGGGATTTCAGGGTATGTGACCCGTGTTCGTGGAATCCTGCCTCCGGCCGACAGCTTCGACTTGTCGCTCCAGGCCGGTGACCGCGAGGTCGTTCAGTTCGGGCTGACGGTCAATGGGCACCTGCGCACGGCCCTGTCCGGTGCTGAGTGGGCAAGGGTCACGGCAGCGATGGCCAGCGCATGTGTTTCTCCTGGTGCTTTCGCGGTTATCATGCCGGAAGAACGTGCCTTCGATGCTGACACCCTCCGTGCTGCTCTCGAGGCCATGTCCAATTGTCCGCACCAGATCGTGATCACAAGTCCGATTGCTCCACGCCGCGTGGTCAAGGGATGGAAGGTGATCAAGCGGGGCCTGGACACTGAGGAGTAGTCAATGGCGATGACGATCACTCAAGCAGCCGAATACTGGCGGGTATCAATCACCACCGTTCGGCGTTGGGTGAAGGAGGGCCGGTTGAACTCTCGATTGGTCAGCGGTCCGATGGGTCGCTACTACGAGATCATCACCGTGCCCTCCGCTCGTCCGCATGACTACACGCCCCTGGGTTATTTGGCCCGGGCCCCTGCGATTCCCGACCAAAGCCCAATCTCATTCGAACCTGAGATTGGTCCTGAGTTCGACGTTGTGGAACCCACGACTCCTGCTCCCGAGCCGGAGTTTTCCCCTGAGCCTTCCCCTGCTCCTGCGGCCACTGAGACCAAGAAGCCGCGGGCGCGAGCAAAGAAAGAGGCGACCTCGGTAACTTCACCGAAGCCGCCCCCTGCATCAAAGTCTTCGGAACCACGGACACGTGCGGAGCAGGTGGACGTCCCGTTGACTCCTGAGATGTACCAAGAGGTTGTGGCTCAGTTGGCCTCTCCGTCACCGGAGATTTCTCCCACGAAGCCGAAACGGACCAGAAAGTACATCGACATCGGGGACTAACGCTTTGTTCGACGCCCCTTGCCGCGAGACGGGAGCCGCTTCTTTGGAGCGGCTTTCTTTCGACTGGCCAAC
>SXGQ01010223.1_pt1 | contig 38545 bp, 48 predicted proteins | sample 3178371 | NCBI WGS metagenome assembly SXGQ01 (sample SAMN11356859, study PRJNA531348) | freshwater metagenome | isolation source: freshwater sample F1-20 | place: China: Fuxian Lake, Yuxi | collected 2017-12-25
ACTGGCGGAATTGGAAGCACAGGGTCAATTGGAAGTACTGGCGCTACAGGAGGTACTGGCGCTACAGGCGGTACTGGGGCTACTGGTGGTACTGGCGCTACAGGAGGTACTGGTGGCACTGGTGGAACTGGAGCTACAGGAGGCACTGGAGGTACTGGCGGAATTGGAAGCACAGGGTCTATGGGAAGCAGAGGCTCTACGGGTTCGTCAGGCGGTACTGGAGGCACTGGCGGTACTGGTGGAACTGGAGCTACAGGAGGCACTGGAGGCACTGGAGGTACTGGCGGAATTGGAAGCACAGGGTCTATGGGAAGCAGAGGCTCTACGGGTTCGTCAGGCGGTACTGGAGGTACTGGTGGAACTGGAGGCACAGGTGGCACGGGCTCAGCGGCTATAACAAATAATACTGATAATAATGTTTTAACTGCTACTGGCTCAGCTACAATAAATGGTGAAGTTAACTTACAATTTGATGGTAATAATTTCTATGTTAATGGCGCAGTAGTACAAGATAGCGCATCACAATCTATTAGCGGGACCGCTGCTCTTACAATTGACGTTCAAGCTGCGAACTTGCATGTGATATCAGTTGCGGCAGGAACGGTAACATCGAGTATAACATATAACAATAGAGGTACTACTCCGAAAGTTAATACATTAATTTTAGTATTTAAATATTCTGGTACTCATACTATTACATGGACTAACGTTTTATGGGCAAATAATACAACTCCAACAGTAACAGGCGCAAACACTTACGCTGACGTATATATGTTAACATCTTATCAAGGTGGCGCAGGCACTCCAAGTTGGATTGGAACGGTTGTCGCGCAAGGCTTAATAAGTACAACTCTATAATCTATGCTTACAAGTATTGCATCAAATTTAAACGGAAGCGCCTTCCCATACAACCCTTCCGCCGCAGCTACGGTTAACAGATTTAATTTAAGCCAAGGTAGAAGTTATAACCCAAAGAAATCTACCAGCAACTTTTTAGATGTATCTGGTAATGGTGTAGTTGGGACAGCGTATTCTGTATCAAATGAATATTACCCATGGAAATATGGTGGCATGGTTTATTTAAATAACACTACAGGTTATAACCCAACACCAGGTAGCGGTCAAACTATTTATTTAAATGTTGGCACTACCAATGAATATACATTTATAGTAGCATGGGAATATGTAGCGTCTAATTTAACATACGGCGCAGATATCATAGCGGGTGCTTATGCTAATAGTACTCACGACTGGTGGATTGGGCAGGTTGATTATAATCCTGCTAACCCTTATCGTTATTCCCGGAATGGCACAGGTTATACTTTAGGAGGTGCTCCAGTAGCTGGGAGACGTTACATTGCAGTAGTTGGGAATAGCTTTGCGACAAACACTGGATATTTTTATTTATTTGATAGCGCTGGTAATTCGAATAGTAACGTTAGCATTGGCGGTGTTGCGTTAGACACATCAGGTAAAATTGCTCTTGGTAGATATGGAGACTATGGATTTGATAACTATATGCCTAGATGCTATTTCGGAGATGCAATTTATAGTAGCACATTTTTATCTGGCGCAAATGCTTTAGCAATAAAAGATCAAATCAAATACAGATACGGAATAACAGTTTAATATGAACACGAATCTTTACTTTTTAATTCAAAAAAATTCAGACGGATCTATCACGATTCTAAATGGACCAGATTATTTGCCTATTACTTTCCTTAATGTTAGTAATTTTAATAATCTTGAAAAAGACGCGCCTCAATTACTAAAAAATCTAGATTGGCTAGACAGGCCCACGTTAAGTTTTTGGCAGGCTGTTATTGGAGTTAAGCCAGTAGGCGTTTTTAGTAAAAAAATTGTATCTGAAAATAATGTAAACCCTGAATCAGAAACAGTAAATGTTGTCTATATCGAAGTAGATTTAACACCTCAAGAACAAGAGGGAAAAAAACAACTTCTTAAAAATAGATACACCCCAGTAAGAGACTCTTGTTTGAAACTCACAGACTTCACTCAGTTAGCCGACGCTCCTATTTCCGAACAAGCTAGAATCGATTTTTCTAATTTCAGGCAACAGTTGAGAGCAATGTTTGATATTTCTGATTATAGTCAATTAGCTTGGCCTGCGATTCCTACGTCTGCTCCAAATATAACTATACCACCATTTCCGCCAATAGAAAAATAAAGTTAGAACTCTTATTCTTGTGTAATTAACTAATATGAAGGTTGTTGATATAGCTCAAGAAATTTATTTTGATTTAAATAGCCCAAGCGATTTAAGTGTCGCGGCTATATCTTTTTGGATTAGATCTAATGTCGGGGCTCTAAATAGTTATCTTTTTTCTAATTTTATAGTTCAGGAGACTGATTATGAGATAGTAGACGCGGATGATAATACTGTTCAAATAGATATCAACGCCGTCGCCATCTTAAAAAAGATGTATATTGTGCATAGGTATGCTGTAATTATTAGATCTAAATTAACTTCTATAGATTCAGATGACGTTATAGAAGTAAACCATAACGACACAAGCGTCAGAAAAATAGACAAAAATCAACTTATAAAAACAGTAACAGCCGAAAAGAAGCAAGAAGAAGAATCCCTGAATATGTTGATAAGCGCTTACAGAGGCAAAAAGTTTGTTCCCGGTCAAGTCGTAGGAGACGATATATTTGTTGGGGTATTCTCAAACAATTTTGGTTTTACAAGGTCTGCAAGAAATTACGAACGCAGTTCTTATTAAATATTTTGATTTTCATCAATCATTTTTTGTATTTCATTGATTTCAAAAAGAATCTTTTTCTTTACGCTTCCTATTTCTTCAATAATTAAAAGAGCTTCTTTTTTGGATTTAGTTTTTTTTAATTTTTTAATTAACCTATCAGCTTCCTTTTTGTAGAAATCGGAAGTCTCCATCATAATTTCAAAATAATTCATAAAAAAAGGGGAGCTTTCGCTCCCCTGTATATTTGTTTATCGGCTGCGGCGAACTGCTCGTTTGGTGAGGCTCCGGGCGTTTGATGATGCGGCAAATGCAAAAGCATTAAGAGGCATGCGCCTAGAATCAGTTCTGTGTTGATTGATCTTTACAAGCTTCTGCACCTCGGTCACCTTGAGATCTCCGGATGCCGACTCTGTGACAGTAATTGTGTACTTATTCATAACGACTATAATTTTATAGACAAATAAAGAAAGTCAAATTATTTTATAGGAATTACGTTGACTTTTCCTTGTTCTTTTTTAGGGACAGTAACAGTTAGAACGCCGTCTTCAAGAAGAGCAGCGGATTCAGAAACAATAGCAGAATTTGGAAGCTTATACTCTGCCGAAAATGGGGTTCTCTTGTTTCCTTGCTTAGGAGCAGCAGTAACGCAAACAATGTTACCCTTTGAAGTCACGGTAATTTCATTCTTTGAAAAACCCGGAACATCAAGTTCTAATTTGAAAGCTTCTTCAGCTTCTTTCCACATATCTAATGTTAGATAACTGTTTAATTCTTTGGCCAATTGAGTTGATGATTTAAGTGTGTAATACATAAGCGTCTCACTAGAGCAGAGTTCGTGCCACTATATTTTCTTTAAGTTTTCTATGCTTTTTTGCAGTTTTTGAGAATTGCTGGGTTTTTTTGTCTCACCGATTGTCTCAATAATGAGACGAAATAACTCTTTAACTGAAGCCTTGGAGAAATGGCTATTCTCAGGAGCAACAGGAGAGGTGTCTTGCCATTCAATAACAAAGTCTGCAAACTCTTCTAGTTTAGGAGTGTGGTAAGCTTCTTCGCTATTAACTGGAATAGAATAAAGCTTTGCGTGAGTAAAAAATTCTTCTATCCGATACTTCTTGACATGGATTAAGATTCCTTTGTTCTTTTTAATCCAAGCTACTTCGTCCTTCTCGTATTCAGCGTAGCGGACATCTGGAATGCAAATTATTCTATCAGTTTTAGCTTTAGGCAAAGCCTTTATTTTTTTATCTAACTTATTCACCCAATGAGTGCCTTTAGACTCTTCACGCTTCACCTTAGCATAAAAAACCAAGAAGTCTCTAATTATAGCCTTCTCTGCTCTTGAGCATGCGACTGGATTTATGTCATACATAGACAGCAAAGCTTCGCGGCACTCTTCCTTTAATTCGTCTGCCAAAGCCATGCGCTCAAACTCAAACCCTTTGTTTTCGAATAACTCCCTAAGCATATTGCATAAAGAGTCTTTGCCATCTCCTGCTAGTCCTGATATTCCTATAATTTTATTCATTTTATAAAAACGTTCCAATCTATATGATTTTTAAATTCAATTGAGTCGCTAATTAATTTAGGAGACATTGGCTTTGGTTTTCTGATAAGCTTTAGCCCAGCTTCTTCGGGGGTTTTGCTTCCTTTTTTAGAGTTTATGTCTTTATGACACAGCACCATATTTTCCCAAGTATTTGGCCCACCTCTGGACTTCGGAAAAGGATGATCTATGTTGGCTTCTTCTGGTTTTAATTTCTTGCCGCTATATTGACAAATGCCATCGTCTCTAAGCCATATATTGCGTTTGGTTGGCCTAAATCTTTTAGTAGGTATTTCTGAATATTTAGAAGAAGCAATAATAGTTGGAACTCTTATCGACATTTTACTTGTCCTTATTTCCAAGTCGCATTCTCTAACCGGAAGCTTAATCCACTCTTCCCATTTAACTGCTTGTATGTCTTCTATCTCAGAAAAATTTAAAAATCCATATTCATTTTTTTTATAAATAATATTTAAAGCTACGCAATTTGGATGTACCAATTCACTGAAAGCATCTCTTACAGATTTTACGCCTATAGGTTGCCATCTTTTGTTGAGGCATAAACAAATAATCTTATCTTCTATACCCATGATGTATCAATGATGAAGTTTTTTTTATTAAGTCAAATTTTTTATAGATTTTTTTTGAGACTGTCTCTAGAATAAAAATGATGAATAAGACAGCTAAGACCACGACATCAACTAGTAAGACCAAGTCTACAGCACCAACAGCAACTGCGCCTGCATCTGCAAAGAGAGCAATTAAGAAGACAGGCAATGTAGGCAAGCCTTCGCCTCCGGGAAGTTCAGGCAGCTCTGGCTCCTCGAAGAAGGGCAAGTAAACAACACGGCGCGGCCAAAAACCGCGCCTTTTTTATTTCAAAAAATAATAAAATCTTCCTCGGAATAATCATCCCAATCAATAAATTCAGAAGCTTTAGACCTCTTCTGTAACTGGCTATAGCAGACAGCGAGTCTTTGCTTGGTGTTTGGAAACTCCTTTACCATGGAAGAGTCTCCGGCGCATCTGCTTATAAATTCTTTTTCTTTTTCTGCTTTTTTAGGATTGGCTAGAGGCATATAAAATGGATTACACTCAATTCAAAGATCTGATATCAAAAATATCAACAGCGACCAATGAGCTGCCATTGAAAACCAAAAAAGTGTCTTGATCTTTAATTGCGGTTACTTCGCCGACCCATTCTCCTTCTGGATCCAATACGCGAACAGTTTTTCCTACAAGTCTTGAGTTTATTTCAAGTTTTGTTTCTTTCATTTAATTTTTATTTTTTTATCAACGTGAGGAAACGAGATGTAAATATTCGAGTAAGTTGAATTTGGGTCTAGTATAACGCTAAGAGATTTTAAAGCATCTTCTGAAAAAGATTCTGATATTTCTAAATATTTTTGCTCGTAATGCGTTGATTCTTTTTTGTTGGAGCAATTGCAATTAGTTAGCGCATCTATACAAAAAGACAAACAGTCTACTAACTCTTTTGATTTCGATACTTCTATTGGGTTAGATGCGATATTTTTGCAGAATTCTATAAATCCTTTAATTTCCAGTTGCAGTTCCATAGTCAAAAATTAAATCTAACATCTTATATAATACTATATACATGAAATAAACAAAAAAAACAAATTGTATTTTTGAAAAAATTAAGCATGTCCAAAAACCTAAGCAATAAGGGCAGCTCAAAAGCCTAGTCAAAAAATTATTATTATTGGAATTTAAGAAATCAAAAAAGTTTGTTTTTTTATTATTCTGTATCTTAAAGCATTTGTACGCTACAAATTGATTAAAAGGTATAATTTTAAAAATCTTGCCGTATTCAGCAATAAATTCTGTTTTATACAATAAAAAAGACAGCGCCGAGCAAGAAGCAGCCTGTATAAAATTATCCTGAATGTCCATATCCTGATTCTCCTCTACCGGTTGACGCAAGATTTTCACAAATAATAAAATCAACATTGGAGCAAGGCTCAATAATTATTTGAGCAATTCTGTCACCAATATTCACTGAGAAATTTTCATTGCTGTCAGTGTTGTAAAGAATAACGCCAATGTCTCCTCTGTAATCAGAGTCGATAACTCCAGCTAAAACGTCGATTCCATTTTTATAAGCTAAACCTGACCTTGGTGCAATTCTTCCGTAATAATTCATAGGAATTGCCATGCTAACATTTGTCTTTATTAATTTTCTGCCAAGGCTAGGGACAACAGCGCTCTCTGCGGCAAATAAATCATAACCAGCAGAGAATGAAGTTGCTTGCTTGGGAACTCTGGCCTCTTTGCTCAGTAGCTTTGTTTTTATGTCCACGAAGTTATTATGGATGAATTCCGAAAAAAGTAAATATAAATTTGATTTTTTTTCTTACTCAGCGATATATAATGCATGAACGTTATCGAATGTTATCAGCTTCTTAATGAATACTTTAACAAAAAGGCTTGTTTTAATGTAAATAAAAATAGAAGAGAAATTTTTCTCGTGTCTGACGATGAGAACGCGGAGAATGCCGCGCTTATTTGCGCCCTGAAAGAAATGGAGAAAGCTAACGTCCTTCGCTCTTGTTCTTTGAACGGGGAAGATTATTGGGTTTTGGTAAAACCTTTGGAGTCTTTTTCTCAAACTTTAGAAATCAGCGGACTATTGGCGGCAGGGATTTCTTCGATCATAAACGAAATGTGCCAGGCTCTAGGAAGCGAAAGCGAAAAATGCGACTCGATGAACATCACAGAAAAAGATTTAAAAAATTTAATTTACATAGCTTCGAAGGCTTCCCCAGAATCTTTGAAAAAATAATTTGACTTTCGAAATAACGCGTCAAAGATGAGGTCAGTCTGTTGTGCAGAGGTAGCCGAGCGAAACCACGCTCACTTAAGGATAGACTCCTTATTTTAAAAATCTTAATTGATCAACAAGCCCGTCAAAAGACAATAGGAAATTGGAAGAAATTCCAGCGTGTGTTCGGGAGAGGCCGCGTCGTAAATGAGTCCTATTTAAAACTGCTAGAAACTTCGTTCCTCTCAAAGGAAAAGGCGATGGTAGCTGTCTGAAGAAAAGTCACTGCGAAAACAACAGATTAAAATAGCCAAAGGTAGTCGATAGCTAAACGGACTTGCTAAAGCCGGAGATGCGATGACTGATTCGGGTACTTTTGGGTGAATAATTACTTAGATATAAAGTCTAAGTTGACCTGCTATTGCTTCGTAGCCAACTCAAGGAAAAGTTATAAGGCGATGGTAGAAAGGAAAGTCTCTTTGGAAACTTAGAGCGAAAGGGCAATTTTATGATAAAAGAAAAGACCGTTAAAGATCCTGATGCTTATTTAGCAATCAATGTTAAAAACCATAACTGTGAAGACAGTTTCGAAAAATTATCCAGTTCTTACGATAATTTTTATTTCTCGGTAGCAAGAAAATACTCTACCTCTTTAAACAAAATGGGAATGAGCAAAGAAGAGATTAAATTCGAAAAAGACTTTATTCTTTACAAAGCAATACATTCGTTCGATCAAAAACAAAAAACTAAATTTTCTACTTGGTTTTGTAATTGCGTCAGGTATCATTTTCTGAACTACCTTAATTACAACAGAAAACATTTCTTGAACGATACTTTCGACTCGGAAATTGTTTCTAATAAAAATATACTTTTTACTACTGATAAAAACACAGAACTTTATGACTACCTTTCCTCTTTGCTATGCTCTTTTAAAGATTCAAGAGTCAACGAAGTTTATAGATTAAGATATTTTTCTGGATCCTGTAAGCCAGCTACTTGGAATACTATAGCTAAAAAATTAAACATTAGCACTCAAACAGCTATCAATCTACATGAAAAAGCTAGGATTTTTTTGAAAAATAAGATCCTTAGCAAAAATTCTTTCGATTTTATTTGACTTTCCGTTATTTTGGGCAACCATGAATCGTTATGAATGATAACAAGACTGAAAATAAGTGGGGAAATCGCGAAATGGGAGCCTTGTGGTTAAAGGTAAGCAAGGACAAGACTCAAAAATACATGACTGGTCACATAAATTCGTCTCTCGAAGGAAAAATTGATGTAGTCATTTTTTCCAACAAAGAGAAGAAGTCTGAAAAGTCTCCTGACTTTAGAATTTATGCTTCTGATCGGGCTGAAAACAAGCAGAAAGATCCGACTGGTTCACAAGTTGTAGCAGGCAGGACTACTACCACCACGGCGTCTGAAGAAGACGACGGTGTTCTTTAATAAAAAATAGAAAATTTTTTTTACCTACCTATAACAATAGGTAGGTTTTTTTATGCAATTCGCCGTTGATTTCCCTTTAAACTCTTTAAGCTTCGGGCAAGTAAGTTTTAACTTGCTATACGAGTTCTTTAAAATGGGTCTTAAACCATCTATTTTTACAGCCTCTGACATCAAGATAGATTTTTCTGCTTATGATTTTGAGCAAGATTTTATTGATTGGATTATTAAGAATCATAATGAAGCATTGTTAACGCACAACAAAAAAAATCCTGTAATTAGAGTTTGGCATATCAACGGCTCTTTAAAATCATACTCTGATAAACAAATCCTTTTGACGTTCCACGAAACCGATCAAATCACTCAAATTGAATCAAATATATTAAAGAATAGCACTGTGTGCGTTACATCTCAATATACTAAAGATGTTTTTGCTAAATTCGGAGTCGAATCCACTTCTGTTGCTTTAGGTTTTGATTCGAAGCACTTCAAGGCAACAAATAAAAAATACTTTAACGACGAAAGAATCACATTCAATCTGTGCGGCAAATTTGAGAAAAGAAAACATCACTCGAAAATAATCAAAGCATGGATAAAAAAGTTTGGTAAAGATAAGCGCTATTCTTTGCAATGCGCTATTCACAATCAACATTACCAGAACCCTTCCGAATTAAAAACCATATACGCTAATATTTTAGAAGGAAAAAATATTTTTAACGTAACGTTTTTGTCTCACATGCCAAAAAATGCTACGTATAATGATTTTCTAAATTCTGGAGATATTATTTTATCGATGTCTGGGGCAGAAGGATGGGGCCTTCCAGAGTTCCAATCTGTTGGTTTAGGAAAACACGCTGTTGTTTTAAATGCAACTTCCTATAAAGAGTGGGCCAATAAAGAAAACTCTGTTTTAATTGAGCCTACTGGGAAAATAGAAGTTTACGATAACGCCTTTTTCCATAAAGGAGCACCGTTTAATCAAGGCAACATATTTGATTTTTCTGAAGATGAATTTATAACCGGATGTGAAGAGGCAATAAAAAGAGTTGAAAAAGACAGAATTAATCACGAAGGCCTTAAGATACAAGATCAATTTAAGTATTCCTCTACAGCAAAAAAATTACTATCTTTAATTTAAAATGCCTATTTATCTTTTTAAAAATCCAAAAACAGGAAAAGTCATTTCAGTTTTTCAAGGAATGAACGACGATCATAAATATTCAGAAGAAGGAATTGATTATGAAAGAATATTTACTATACCTAATGCTCAAATAGATACAGAGTTTGGCGTAGAGTCATCATCAAAGTTTGTAGAAAAAACAGGTAGAATGAAAGGGACTCTCGGAGAAATTTGGGATTATTCTCAAGAGCTTAGCGAAAAAAGAGCAGCAAAACACGATGGAGTTGATCCGCTTCGTCGCAAAGCTGAAGAAAAATATTCTAAAAAGAGAAGAGGCATGAAGTATAAAAACAAGATAACTCCTTCAGAAATTCCTAATATTCAGCTTGACTAATTCCATTTTTGAAGCTTGTTGTGTAAACCATCTTACCTCTTTTCTATGAGCATCTTATCTAAAAAATTCGTCTCGAAATATAAAAACAAACAGCCAAACTGGGGATTCAATGGCCTAGGCTATATCGTGTACAAGCGAACGTATGCTAGGCTAAAGGAAGATGGAAATACCGAGGAGTGGTTTGAAACAGTTGAGCGTTGTATTAATGGAGCCCAAAAGATTGGCGCTGAGTATACAGAAGCTGAAGCCGAAAGAATTTACGATTATATTTTTAATCTTAAATGCAATCTAGCTGGGAGAATGCTTTGGCAGCTTGGCACCTCTACCGTAGACCGCTTTGGGGCTAACTCTTTGCTTAACTGTTGGGCTGTTTCTATGAGAGAGCCTAATGCGTTTTTGTTTCTTTTTGAGAACTTGATGCTCGGTGGAGGAGTAGGATACAGTATTCGCAGAGAAGATGTTCATGAGCTTCCAAAGATTAAAAAAGGTGTAAATGTTATTCATGAAGGAGTTAAAGACGCTGATTACATTGTCCCTGATAAACGCGAAGGTTGGGTTAATCTGCTTTCAAAAGTACTGGACGCTTTTTACGTCACTGGTAAATCGTTTAATTATTCAACTATCCTCATTCGCGGGTACGGGGAGCCAATCAAGGGTTTTGGCGGAAAGGCTAGCGGCCCACAAATCCTTATTGATGGAATCGATAAGATTACAAAAATCTTCCAATCAAGAGAAGGTAAGAAGCTTCGCTCGATTGACGTCCTTGATGTTTGCAACATTATTGGCAGCGTTGTTGTTGCTGGCAATGTTCGCAGGAGCGCTGAAATTGCTTTAGGTGATCCTGACGATATTCTTTATCTTCGCGCCAAGAATTGGGGCACAGGCAATGTTCCTAACTGGCGAGCAATGAGTAACAACACTATCTATGCAGATAGCTACGATCATGTTCTAGAAGAGGTCTGGAAGAATGGCTATGAAATTAACAGCGATTCTGGTTACGCTAACGGCGAGCCCTACGGATTCTTTAACCTTCCTCTATCTCAAAAATTTGGCCGAATTAAGGACGGCCCTATTTCTGAAAATTCGATGTATCCTACGGATACAGATAATTGCGAGATGACCAATCCTTGTGCTGAGATTAGTCTTTCAAATTATGAGTGCTGCAACCTTTGCGAGCTTTATCTAAATAATATCGAAAGCAAGGAAGAGCTTATTGATTGCTCTCAATTGCTTTATAAGGCTCAAAAAGCCATAGCCTCGCTTCCGTTTATTCATGAAGAGACTAATAAAATTGTTCACAAAAACATGCGCCTTGGGCTTGGTGTTACTGGCATTTGCCAGTCTTTGCATAAGCTTGATTGGCTTGATGATTGTTATACTTCTTTGCGTGCTTTTGATAGGACTTGGAGCAAGCTTCGTGGCTGGCCTGAAAGCATTAAGCTCACGACTATCAAGCCTTCTGGAACCCTAAGCCTTCTTGGCGGCGCTACACCCGGAGTACATCCAGCGTTTAGCAAATATTACATGCGCACCGTGCGCATGTCTAGTTCCGACGCTTTAGTTCAAATCTGCAAAGATATGGGCTACCATGTTGAGTTTCTTATAAATTTTGATGGGACAGAAAACCGAGACACTGTTGTAGTTTACTTCCCATGCAAAACCCCCGAAGGGTCTATCCTTACAAAGGATATGGATGTTATAAAGCAGCTTGATATGGTAAAGAAGCTTCAAACCGAATGGTCTGACAACGCTGTTTCTGTTACTGCTTATTACAAGCCCGAAGAGCTTGATTCTTTGAAGACTTGGCTAAAGAATAATTACGAGAAAAACGTAAAAAGCGTTAGCTTCCTTTTGTTTAAGAATCATGGATTCAAACAAGCTCCATACCAAGAGATTGATGAAGAAACATATCTCAGTGCTATATCTAAAGTAAAAAGCTTGTCTTCTATGACTATCAATAGCTCAGAAATGTTAGACATAGGGGAGTGCTCTACAGGGGCTTGCCCAATTCGCTAATTACATAAAAATTTACAAAACTAGGGTCTAATTTTATGGAAATTTACATAGTTAGACCCTAATACATTTTAAATATATGAAATTTTACGTCAGAGGCGGGGTTGGTGATTTTTTACAATGCTCTTGGTTTATTAAAAATAATTCAACCAGAGAATTCATTGTACACACTCATTTCAAACAGGCCGAACTTTTTTTCAAAAACATGGGAGTTGAGAACTGCCATTTTTATCAATTCGAGAATGCAGAAGATCACGATTCTCAAGTCGATAAAATAGTTGAAAATCATGGAGAAAATTCAACTGAAAACATTAGAGAATGCCCCAGGTCTTTTTATTCTGACGTAGACTTCTCTCAGCAATTCAAAGACGAAGCCAAAGCTTTTTCTCAAAGATTCGGTAATGATAATCCAATAATTGGCATACACCCTTTCGGCAGCGATTTTTCTTCTGCCATTTATTCTAAATTTAATCTTCCGTCTAAATATATACCTTCTGACATTATCAACGAAATAATTAAAGATGATTTTAATTATATAATTTTTGGATCAGCTTCAGAACTTGAAAATTATAACGTTAAGCAGTCTAAAAATGTAATGCACACCAACATGAATATTCAATCATGTTTAGAACTTGTTAAATTGTGCTCATCATTTATTGGCACAGATAGCGTGTTTAAAACAATGTCAAGCATGAATAGAGTTCCTACCAAGTGCATTCTAGGAGATTTCACAGACGTAATAAGAGATCAATACTTTATAAATCAATATGAAAAAGACGGCGTCATGAAAGTTTTTCGCCTAAAGAGCATTCAAGATCAAAGAGCAGATTTAGTTAATTTTTTGAAAGCTTGATCTTATGAAATTTTCTTTGTTTTTAAATTCTAGGGGAAGACCAGATTTACTAAAAAATTTTTTGACATCAGTAAATGAAACGACTTTAGATAAAAAATCAATAGAAGTAATTATTAGATACGACTTAGACGATCAAGAAACGGAAAGCTTGGCGTCTAAAGATTTTGGAATAGAAACTATATTCATAAAAGGACCACGACCAGAAAATTTACATGTTTCATTGAACGAGATGGCTAGAATTAGCAAAGGAGAAAATTTATTTGTTTGTAATGATGACATTCGTATTTTAACAAAAAACTGGGATCAAATAGCTTTACAGAAAATAGAAAAATATAATATAAACAGTTGTAATTCTGATGGTATATATTACTGCAGAACCCTATGTAATAGTGTAGACAGAGATGTCACTGCGGGATACTGCTCCTTCCCAATTATATCTAAAAAAGCTACAGATATTTTAGGCTTTTTTATGTATGAAGCATTTAAAAGTTTAGGCGGAGACAGCTCTATATTCAGAGTTTATTCTGGCGTAGGAAGAGTCTTAGACTTGAGCGAAATTAAAATAGATCACATATTTCATAATTCCTTGTCTGCCGTGTGCTCTCCAGATAAAATCGCTGCAGAATATAGACATAAATACTTTTCTAATCCGATTAATCCAATGACATTTGACGTGTCAAAAGAAGTCGGAATATTAAAAAATTATATAGATGAAAACTCAAATAATCTCTTCTTCTGATAGTTTTAAAATAAAAGATCTTTTTTTATTGCAGCCCGAATTCTTTGCCGATCATAGAGGAGAAAACTTCGAAGGCTACAATGAAAAGCACTACGACGAAATATTTTCTTCTAGTTCTAGATGGAAAAATGAAAACAATAAGTTTATTGTAGACAGCTTTTCCAAATCTAAAAAAAACGTATTGAGAGGATTTCATGGAGACTCCAAAACTTGGAAGCTTATTCAATGCCTTAAAGGATCTATATATTTTGTTGTTCTTGATTTAAGAAAAGATTCCGAAACTTTTGGCGTCCATCAAGCTTTCGAATTGAACGAAGATAATAAGCAACAAGTACTAATACCCAATGGCTGCGTTAACGCTCACCTTTGCGTTAGCAATGAGTGCTTGTTCCATTATAAATTTACTCATGAATACGTGGCTCAAAAAGATCAAATCCATGTTAAGTGGAACGATCCGAAGTATAAAGTTTTTTGGCCTATAAATAATCCAATACTTTCTGAAAGAGATAAATGAAAAATTTTGCAATATTTGCAGCCATAAAAGAAGAGTTTCCATTCGATAAAGATTTTCCAGTTGTTTATACTGGAGTAGGCAAAATTAACGCTTCAATTAGCTTATGTAATTATTTAAATAATAATCCACATACAGACTTCATTATAAATGTAGGATCTGCTGGCGGTTTAAATTGTAAATCTAATTCAGTTATAGAGTGCGGTATTTTTTTAGACGGCCAATTAAATTATCCAGGCTATGTCCAAGAGCATATTGTTTTTGGAGTTGATAAAAAAACATGTATTACTTTTGATAATTTTATAACAGAAAAACCAAATTTTAACGGTAACTGTGTTGATATGGAAGCCATGGCTCTTGCTAAAATATGCATGCAAAAACAAGTTAAATTTTTGTGTTTCAAATATATATCCGATATAATAGGAGAAGAAAAACAAGAAAGTAAATGGCTGAAAAACTACAAAGAAGGCAAATATCTTCTTAAAGAAGCCGTAGAAAATATAATATGAAAATTTTAATAACAGGAGGAGCGGGTTATTTGGGATCAGTTTTAACTGAAAATTTATTAAAGGAAGGGCACAGCGTCACTGTTCTAGATAGTCTATGCTACAATCAATTATCGCTAAACGGATTCTTCCACAATAAACTTTTTAAATTTATTCTCGGAGACGTCAGAGACGCTTCTCTTCTTCAAAAACTAGTAAATGAAAATGATGTAATTATACCGCTCGCGGCTATTGTCGGAATGCCAGCCTGCAAATCCAACCCGCAAGCTGCTATTGACATCAATTTAAATCAAGTAAAAAATGTAATTAAATTTTCCAGTAAAGACCATAGAATTATTTTACCAAATACAAATAGTCAATACGGCTCATCTTCTGAAATAATTACCGAGCGAAGCCCATTTAAACCTCTTTCTCTTTATGCCGAAACTAAATGCGATGCTGAAAAAGCCCTTCTTGACTCTGGTAATGGAATCGCTTTAAGATTAGCCACTGTTTTCGGAATGTCTTATAGAATGCGAATGGACCTTCTTGTTAATGATCTTGTATACAAATCTTTGACTGATGGTTATTTGGTTCTTTTCGAGTCTCACTTTATCAGAAACTACATACACGTCAGAGACGTTGCTAAAGCTTTTTCTTTCATGATAAACAGATATGCAACTTGTAATAAAAACGCTTTTAACGTTGGATTATCAGACGCTAATCTTAATAAATTTCAACTTGCTGAATCAATTAAAAAATTTGTTCCAGGCCTAGTTATTGTTCAGAATGAATTCAAGAAAGATTTAGATCAAAGGAATTACAGAGTTTCCAATGAAAAAATAGAATCTTACGGATGGAGTCCTAATTTTTCTTTAGAATCTGGAATCGAAGAGCTGATTGCAGGCTATCAACAAATAATAAAATTTAAAAATAAAGATTTTACAAATTTATAATTTAAATATGGATATTTTATTCGTTTCTCCTGGAAACTCAACTTCAATTTATCAAGCCCTTTCTGAGTCCTACTCTGCTATAGAACCTCCTACTTGGGCCCTTTTGCTTGCCGAGTCTTGCAGATCTATAGGAATCAAAGTCGGGCTTTTAGATATCAACGCAGAAAAATTAAATAGCGAAGCTGTTTTAGAAAGAGTAAATAAATTAAACCCTCGTTTTTTATGCTTTGTTGTTTATGGCCAGAATGTAAACGCCGGGACAGTAAATATGTCTGGAGCAGTAGCAATATCAAAATATTTAAAATCAAAAAATGTAAAGATCCCAATTTGCTATGTCGGATCTTATGTTCAAGCTCTTCCTGTTAAAGCCTTAAAAGATGAAGACTCTATAGATTTTGCCTGCACAAATGAAGGCGTTTACTCATTGAGAAATTTAGCAAAAATAAATGATTTCTCTAATTTAGAAAACATAAAAGGAATAGTCTGGAGAAAAAAAGGAGTCATTACAATGAATCCTCCAGAAAAAGTTGTTCCTAACGAAAGGATGGAAATAGATTTGCCTGGATATGCTTGGGATCTTTTGCCGTTTAATAAAACTCCTTTTGATTTATATAGATCTCCTTTGTGGCACGCTCAATACCAAGAGTCTAAAAGAACGCCTTACGCTGCAATTCAAACTTCTCTAGGATGTCAGTTCGCTTGTAATTTTTGCATGATAAATATCATTAATAGAAATGATAATGAAGAGTTAGGCGTTGCTGGAAATTATAGTGGAATGAGATTTTGGAGTCCTGAATTTATAATTAAAGAGTTCGATAAACTATATTCAATGGGAGTCAGAACAATAAAAATAACTGACGAGATGTTTTTGCTTAATAAAAAGTTTTATCTTCCTTTATGCGAAATGCTTAGAGATCGTGGTTATGGCAAAGATTTAATAATGTGGGCTTACTCAAGGATAGACACCGTTCGTAATCCAGAACTTTTAAAAACAGTTAGATCCGCTGGAATAAGATGGCTTGCCCTTGGGATCGAAAGTGCAGAAAAATCAGTAAGATTAGAAGTGTCTAAAGGAAAATTTGAAGAAGTTGATATCAGAAAAGTTATATCTCAAGTCCAAGAAGCTGATATAGAAGTAATGGCTAATTATATATTTGGACTTCCTGGAGATACTTTAGAAAGCATGAGGAAAACTTTAGAATTTTCAAAAGAACTTTGCACGGCAGGATGGAACGCCTATGCTGCGATGGCTCTTCCTGGCAGTCAATTATATAAAGATGCCATATCTAAAAACATGGTAGTACCAAATAAATATGAAGAATTTTCTTTTCACGGTTACGATACCTTGCCTCTTGCAACAGAGACCTTAGAAGCGGCTGAAATTTTAAAATTTAGAGACTTAGCTTTCGAAGAATATCATAGCGATGCAAAATTTTTAGAAAAAGTAAAAAATAAATTTGGTTTTAATGCTAGCGAAAGTATTAAAAATATGTTGAAAGTGAAACTTAAACGTAAAATTTATAATTAAATGAAAAAATATTCGAAAGACGAATTACTTGAATTTGAGGAAGACATCGCCAAAGAATTTAATGCTGGCAAAATAAAAGCCCCAGTTCATTTATATAGCGGTAACGAAGAAAGCATTATAAATGTTTTTCAAGACATAAAAGACGAAGATTGGGTTCTTTGCACTTGGAGAAGTCATTATCAATGTCTATTAAAAGGCGTTCCATCAGAAGAAGTCAAGCAAAACATTATGGATGGCAAATCGATTTCTCTTTGTTTCCCTGAATACAAAGTGTTCTCATCAGCGATTGTTACTGGCATATTGCCAATAGCAGTAGGACTTGGTCTAGCAGCCAAAAGAAATGGTTCAAATGAAAATATTTACTGTTTTGTTGGGGACATGACTTCTGAAACTGGTTCTTTTGAAGAGTGTTATAAATATGTAAGAAATCACGATCTGCCTGTTAAATTCATAATAGAAGACAATGGCAAGTCAGTATGCACCGAGACCAGGAAAACATGGAATTCTATTAGATTAACATACGAAGGTATTTATAATAAACACATTTATTATTATAAGTACGAAACTAAATGGCCTCACGCTGGCGCTGGACAAAGAGTACAATTTTAACATTAGAAATAAAGAAGGCATGAAATATTTTGACGAATTAAAAAGATCTATGGATTATCTTGCTGCTCATCCAGACACGTTATTTATTGGTCAGGCTGTGCAATATGCAGGAACAGGAATGACCAATACAATTAAAGATGTACCTAATCATAAAAAATTAGAGCTTCCAGTTTGCGAAGATTTACAAGCTGGAATTACCAATGGGTTAGCTTTAGCCGGTAAAATACCAGTCAGCATTTATCCAAGATGGAACTTCTTCCTATTGGCCACAAATCAAGTCGTTAATCATCTAGACAAGATTCCAATGATATCCAGTTTCAAAACCAAGGCTATTATCAGAACTGGCATTGGTTCAGAGAGACCTCTTCATCCTCAACATCAACACGTTGGAGATTTTACCGAAGCTTTCAGGCTCATGCTCAAAAATGTAGAGGTTATAAGACTTGATGAGCCGGAAGATATTTTCCCAGCCTACAAAAAAGCTTTGGAAAGAATGGACGGCAAATCTACCATCTTAGTTGAATGGGGAGATTTTTATAACGAAAAATGAAAATATCATATCTTTTTCCAACAATAAAGCCAAAAGAATATGGCCTTCAAATCATAGAAGACATAAAGAGGCTTCCTTCTCATGATTATGAAATTGTGTTGGTCTCTCCGGATGAAAGCTGGGCTGAAAATCCAGATATTAAATATGTAAAAGACAAAAAAGAAGGAACAGTTAAAGCAACTAATATTGCTTATAAAAATTGTTCAGGTGATTTTGTTATTTGTCAAACAGATGATCATAGATTCTCTAGTAATTTTCTTGATTTTGTCAAATCAGCCACTTCAGAAGAAGTTTCTAAAAATAAAATAAGAGTCGGAAATGCTTGCGTCACTTTTGGCAGATATGGCTCTAGGTGTTATCATAAGCCAACAAAAACATTAGAAAATAAAATACATCCAACCTCTTTAATTGTTCCGGAAAATATTCCGTGCAAACCATATTCAATCGTTTGCTTTCCGATGGCTTTTAAAGAAGATATCGAAAAATATATGAATGGAGTAATATTTAATGAATCTTTTCATAGTTTTTATGCTGATAGCTGGATGGGAATGTTCGTCGATAATCATAATCAAAAAGAAGTGGATTGGCCTAAAGATGTATGGGTTGAAGTGCAACAAAGTAACTTCGCTTATGTTTCTAATAAAAACAAAGAAGCAAAAGACCGTTCCACATTTTTAAAGTTGATAATGAAACTAAATGAAAATCCAAATGCTTCATATAATTTCATTGTAGAATAATTAATTAGTTTAAATTTAAAATATTATGAAAGACGTTTCTATTGTTTTGCCATCTATAAGACCAGAAAATTTAGAAAAATTTTACTCATTCGCTGAAAAAGCTTGCAAAAAAAATTCTTTTGAAATTGTTATAGCCAGCCCCTACCTGATTCCAGAGTCTCTGCTCAAAAGAGATAATATTAAATATCTGCATACATACGCGAACCCAACAATTGCATTTCAAATGGCGTCTCAACTATGCGATGCAAAATTTATATATAATACCACGGATGACGGACTAATTCAGGAAGATGCAATTGATTTAGCGCTAGATTTGTCTAAGAACATAAATGTTAAAAAAGACATGATAAATATGATTTATGACGAAGGAGTTTTAGATATCGAAACTCTAGAGTTGCTAAATCCTGATCATTCTCATTTTCACGAATCCTACTGGTCTCCTTGGACTCATGGAGATTTAAGGCTTCCTGGAATTAAAAAACATTGGAAATTATGTATGCATTTTTTCATGAGCTTAGATTATTTTATTGAATTAGGAGGGTTCGATTGTAATTATGAATATAGTAATCATGCTTTACACGATTTGGCATTTAGAGTACAAGAAAACGGAGGCCAAGTTTATAACCTTCCTAAAACTGCATTTTACTGCTCTCACGGACATACCGATCACAAGCCCGTAGAAGAAGCCCAGCTCGGACCAGACATCATAAGATTCAATAATATATATAAAAACGCAAACTGCGTATCTGACAGAATATATTTAGATTACTACGACTGGAGAGGAAGAGATGGCGTTTGGGCGCGAAGATTCGACAAGAACAATTTAAAAATATCTAAAAAATGAAAGAAAAATTATTAATAGTTTACAACACTTGCGGCATACGGCAAAATGAAAATTTAGGTTATTATATCAGAGCTTTGAATTCTTTATTGGATCAAAGTGAAAATGATCATCAAATTGTTATTTCTGGATGTCTGCACAGGGAAGAAATAAAAACCAAGATAAAAACAGCTTTTGGAAATCGCATCGCCTACAGTTTCACTAATCAAAAACTTCCTGTTAATGTTACTTTCAATAAAACAGTGCAAAAAGCAGTGGAAAAGTTTGGAAATTTTAAAGGATATTTGTTTATAGATTCAGGAATTAATTTTTCTCACGATAAAAATGCTATAAAAAATCTATTCCACACTCATTGCTCTGGCGATTACGCAATGACAGCCTCTAGAACCAATACTGACGCTGGAACTTTTTTATGGTTCAATGAAGGCAAAAACTATGAAGACGAGTCTGGTCAGGATGTGCTGTTCCAGAATGGCGATTTAGAAATACCTATCGGCAAAACAATAAATCTACATTGTCAAATTTTTGATAATTCTATATATGAAAATTTCGACAGGAAATTAATTCCTGATATTTTTGCCTCTCACTGCACCGAGTCTGTATTTTCTTACTTGTGCGCGGCGGTAAATAAAAAGTTTGTAGTGACTAAAGATGTTATAGCTGATCATCTTGTCGGAATGGACGGCCCAAGTTCTGGTTTCAGACCAGAAATAAATCCATTTCCAGCGTGGCAGCACACATTTTTGACGCCCTCTCCAGACACAATTTTAAAAATTATATCAGATCCAGAAGCTTCGGAAAGCGGATTTGGTTATGAAGAGTGCCACAATATCTTGCCTCACAATAAGGAAAAGTACACTGAAGAAGGCAAATGTATCGACCGCCAAAGATTAAAAAATTTTATCAAAGAAAATTTATTTTTAAAAACGTCTTTCCTAAACTATAATGAAATACAGTGTGATTTTACATAAATGAAGCCTGAAATTTCCATAGTCATGCCAGCTATCAGAACCGATAACTGGATTAGAGTTTACGAATCTATACAAAATTCAACAAATAGAAATTTTGAATTAATAATAGGCTCGCCTTACGAGCTACCCGTAGAATTGCGCGGATATAAAAATATAAAAATAGTTAAAGATTGGGGTAGCCCAACTAGAGCTAGTCAAATAGCATCTATGCTAATCGAAGGAAAATATGTTTTCCCAACCTACTCTGACGATTCTATTTTTATTAAAAATGCAATAGATGAAAATCTAAATTTATTAATTAGTCTTGGAGACTCTATTAAAAATGCAGTTGTTTGTAAGTACTCAGAAAGCGAAAACTATTCTGCTCCCACTAGATATCAAAATGATGATTATTATAAATTAGTAAACGCTTACAAAACTAATCCTGAAATCGTTAATAAAGACTGGTGGATCTATAATACAGTTTTTATGCATTCTGAATATTTTTTAAATATGGGCGGCTTTGATTGCAGTTTTCAAGCTTGTCCATATAGTCACGCTGATTTAGCAATAAGATGTCAAAGCGACGGAGCCAACGTGGTTATGAGTAATCACCCTATCATCATGTGTGATCATAATCAATCAGATCATATGCCTATCGAAATAAGTCAAATATACGAAGACGCTCCAGTCTTTAATCGTAAATATTCTAAAGAAATAGACAAATCAAAAATCAAAATTGATTTAATGAATTGGAGATCAGCCCCATCTGTTTGGAAACATAGATTCGCATAAAATGAAAATATCAATAATATTACCCAGTATTTCGCCAAATAAATGGGTTAATCTTTTCGAAATGATAAAAAAATCGGTTGGAGATTACACTTTTGAAGTGCTGGCTTCTGGACCGAATTTTCCTCCGATTGAGCTTCAGAAAGAAATAAATTTTAGATACATCAGAGAGTTTTCAAGTCCAAGCAGATCTTTAATGGCTGCAGCAAATCTGGCAATAGGTAAATATATAATGTGGTTTCCAGACGACTCTATAATTGTCGAAGGGGCTATAAAACAATGCTTAGATATCTTGGAAGAAAAAGGCAAAAAAAATGCAATTATTTCTTTGTACTCAGAGGGGCCTAATTTTTCAGGAACCCAGCATTTAGAGAGCGAAAGGTGGTATTGGACTGCCTATAACCACGCAGATCAAAAATTGAAATGGATAAACAAAAATTGGAAAATAGCTCCGTTGTTTATATATAATCTAGAAGAATTCAAAGACTTAGGCGGATTAGACTGCTCTTTTTATCACATTAATATGAACACCCACAGCCTTGCTTTTAGATTTCAATCTGAAGGAGGTTCTTTTCATTTTAGCCCCACGCGAGTATCCGCTACGGATTGGCATCCGTGGGTTGGATCTGAAGGTGAAATAATAAGAATAGCTTACGAAACAAACGATTTACCAAAATATAAAAAAATGTGGGATTCTGAAACGCCCCCATCATTAGATTGGAAGTTTGATAATTGGAAAGAAGCATCTGTTTATTGGGAGTTGAGATTTAAGTAAAATGGAAAAAGAAATAAAAATCAACTTAGGCTGCAGAACCAAGCCTTTGCCTACATATATAAATGTAGACATAGATCCAAACAATCAATATGCAGACAGAATAGATAATGCATTTGAGCTTAATACATTCGATAATGAATCTATAGATCTTATCGAATCTGTTCACATGTTCGAGCATTTATCTTATTCTGAAACTGATAAAGCCTTAACTGTTTGGTATAACAAACTCAAAAAAGGAGGCAAGCTTAGAATATCTGTTCCAGATGCGTCTAAAATATCAGCCTTGCTATTGTTAACTGGAGATAAAAATTTAGTTAAGAGCATGTTTATGGGCTCCCAAAGAGACTCTTGGGATTTTCACAAAAATATTCATACTAAAGATTCTCTTACTAAAGAGTTATTGAATGCAAAATTTTCTAATATAAAAGAATGGGATTGGCGCACAACATGGCCTCACAATTATATCGACACGTATGCAAGCGCATATTTTCCAACCATGAAGAAGAATTTTATTCTAGACAATGGAAAGAGCGTTGATTTCGGAGGAGTTCTCATGAGTTTAAATTTAGAATGCGACAAGCTATGAAATATAAAAATATTCTTATTACCGGTAAAACTGGATCTGTCGGATCTAATTTAAATTTTGGAGTGGGATTTCCTTCTTCATCTTATGATTTACGTAATCCCCTTGATGCTGGAAAGTTAATCAAAGATGTTAATCCTGACGCTATCGTTCATTGCGCTGCAAAAGTGGGAGGATTGAAATATCATCTTGAAGAAAAATATTCTTTATACTATGACAATGTAGCCATCAACACTAATATTATCCATGCTGCTAAAGAAGCTGGAGTAGAAAGAGTATTGTCTTTTCTTTCTTCTTGTATTTTTTCTGACTCTGCTCCGTTACCATATTGCGAAAAAAATATTCACCATTCAGAGCCTGCTCAAGTACATTATCCATATGGATATGCTAAAAGAATGTTAGATGTACAAAGCAAAATCTGTTATGAGAAGTTTGGTTTAAAATATAATTCTATTATCCCTACGAATATTTACGGAATAAACGACAACTATAATTCAGATACCGGGCACGTCATTGCTGTTTTGATTCATAGAGCCTTTCAAGCTTCTAGGACTGGAGATGATTTTATTGTGTGGGGAGACGGAAAGCAACAAAGAGATTTTTTGTTTACTGAAGATGTCGCTAATTTGACCGAGTGGGCTCTAGAAAACTATTTCGATAAAGAGCCTTTGATATTCTCTAGTAACATGCCAACAGAAATTGGATACGCTGCCGAACTAATTGCCAAGAAATTTGGAATAGAAAATAAATTAATTTTCGATACATCCAAACCAAGCGGTCAAAAAATTAGAAAATTGAGTGGAGACAAACTAGCATCTATCAATAATTTTAAATTTACTTCTATTGAAGACGGAATATCTAAATCCGTTGACTGGTTCGTAAAAAATTATCCCAACGTAAGACTATGAATGTAAAATGGCCATTAATGCATAATAATATTTCTCGCTCAGATGCGAATGTTATTATTGATTTTTTATCTCAAGATCCTTTGCCAATTCTTACTAATGCTTCAAAGGTAAGAGAGTTCGAGGATAAGTGGGGGCAGTGGTTAGGAACAAAATATAATATAATGGTAAACTCAGGAAGCGCAGCTAATGAGTTGTCTTTGCTTTATCTTAAGTACAAGTTCCCTGAAGGAGGAGAAGTTATCGTTCCGCCAATGGCTTGGGTCTCAGACATAGCAGCAGTTCTCCAGAATGATTTTACTCCAGTATTCTGCGATATTAAGCTTAATAATTTAGCTTTGGATATCGAAGACATCAAGCGCAAGATTACTTCTAAGACCAAAGCAATTTTATTGATTCATATTCTTGGCTATAATGGCCTTTCTGAAGAGCTTATCCGGATATGTAAGGAAAAGAATATTCTTCTTATCGAAGACGTTTGCGAATCTCATGGAGCTACATTCAACGGGCGAAAAGTTGGAACATTTGGCGATATTTCTAACTTTTCATTTTATTACGCTCATCACATGACCTCCATAGAAGGGGGAATGATCTGCACAGATAATTATGATATATATCAATTAATTAGAGCTTTCCGTTCTCATGGAATGCTGAGGGAAACTACCGATGAAAATCTAAAAAAGAAAGTTCTTAATCAATATCCAGATCTAAATAAAGACTTCGTATTTTTAGAGGCTGCTCATAATTTTAGATCAACAGAAATCAACGCTGTATTAGCTCTGAATCAATTACATAGTCTAGACAAAAATAACAAGATCCGAGCTGAAAATCTAGATATCTTTTTAAATAATTTAAATCCTGAGAAGTTCTATGTTGATTTTGATAGACGAGGTAATTCTAATTACGCTTTCACTCTAATCCTTAAGAAGCCTGATTGGGCTTTGAGAATCAACGTAGAAACTGCTTTGCGCAATGCAGGGATTGAGTTTAGACGAGGTTTGTCTGGCGGAGGCAATCAATTGCGTCAACCATACCTTAAAAAGCTTTTTGGGACTAGCTATGTGAATTTTCCAGTTACTGATCATTGTCACCATTTTGGCTGGTATATTGGAAACTATCCAGAGCTGCCAAAAGAATACATCACTGAACTTACTTCTATTGTTAATGATTTGCCTTCATGATTTTAGTTAAGTCTCCATTTAGAGTCTCGTTTTTCGGCGGATCTACTGATTACGCTGATTTTTATGAGCAGTATGGATCTTTTATATTTGGATGCACTATTAATAAATACGCTTATCTATCTATTAGAAACAAGCCTAAAATTTTATCAGAAGCCAGCACCATAAGTTATTCTAAATTCGAACGTGTCGAAAATTTAAAAGACATAGAAAATCCATTAATAAGAGAAACATTGAATTACTTTGGGATTCAACAGCCAATTGAATTTATTTCTTTTTCCGATATTCCATCTAGAACTGGACTTGGCGGATCTTCTTCTTACTGCGTAGGCATGAGTTATTTACTAAGAACTTTTTTAAATAAAAAAACATCTAAAAAACAAATAGCTAAAGACGCCATTGAAATAGAAAGAAATATTCTCAAAGAAAGCGGCGGAATCCAAGATCAAATTTGGGCTGCTTACGGTGGTTTAAATACAATAAAAATAAATAAAGATGGAGATTTTTTTGTTAAACCGTTATCTATAACAAATGAATTTAGAGATCACCTTCTTGACTCTATGGTTCTTATCTATACTAACGAACAAAGAACGTGCGATAGAATCGCCAAATCTCATCAAAATAAAGACAAAACTACAATTTTAAAGTTAGCTCACGAAGCTCATAACTATTTAATCTCCGAAGACATTAAATCAATGGGTAAGTTAATGCATGAATCTTGGCTTGAAAAATCCAAACTATCAAGTAATATATCTACACAACAGGTAGACTCTATTATATCGACTTGTCTTAAATTGGGAGCTTACGGAGCGAAACTACTTGGCGCTGGCGGATGCGGTTTTGTTTTAGTTATTTGCAATCCTAAAATAAAAAGAAAAATAACAAATGTTTTTAAAAATAGCATTTTAGATTTTAATTTTGATTATAACGGTGCATCTATAATGTTTAATGACAATAATGAAATTAAATTATAATAATATTTCTGATTTTCATGTTGGCGTTGTTTCTGGATATTTTAATCCATTACATCTTGGTCATTTAGAATACATTAATTCCGCAAAAGCTAACTGCGATTTTTTAATAGCTATAGTTAACAGCGACCTGCAAGTTTCCCTTAAAGGGAGCAAGCGCTTCATGGACGAAGAACACAGACGCAAAATTGTCTCTAACTTGAAAAGCGTTGATCTCGCTTCTATTTCTTTAGACCTTGATAAAACTCAATGCCGTACTTTAAAAAAGATAAGAGAAACTTTTCCGTTTTCTAAAATATCTTTTTTTAATAGCGGAGACAGAAAATTCGGAAACCTTGTGACTGCTGAATCTGATACGTGCAAAGAACATAAAATTTTTGAAATAGTATTAGATTTGCCTAAAATATATTCATCGAGTGAATTAATAAAAACACAAATATGACATTCAAAGAATATTATCAAATGTACTTAACTCTCCATCAAAATAAATGGAACAGAAGGCTTCACGTTCTTGGGCAATTATTTACTATCGCTTATTTTATTTTATGCATTTATTTGACATTTTGGAAGTCTTTGTTTTTCTTGCCTTTGTTTGTTGCTCTTCCTTTCGTAGTGTATCCGTTCGCATGGAGCGGGCATTTCTTTATTGAAAAGAACAAGCCAGCGGCTTTCAAAAATCCTCTTTGGGCCAAGGCCTCAGATTGGATCATGCTAAAAGATATAATAACTGGAAAAATTAAATTTTAAATGAAAATCATAGTCACAGGAATCCTTGGACAAGACGGAGCAAATATGGTTGAGTATTTGCTAAAAAATACATCTGCTCAAATTTACGGGATGGCTAGAAGAAGTTCTAATCCAAATTTTGTAAATTGTAATAATTTTATAAATAATTCTAGATTTAATTTGATTTATGGGGACTTGTCTGACAGCATTAGCATTGACAATGCAGTAAGAGAAATTCAGCCCGATTATTTTATTAATTTTGGCGCTCAATCTTTCGTCGGATGCAGTTGGAAAATTCCTTTGCAAACATTCGATGTAAACGCTACAGGAGTCGCTAGGTGTCTTGAAGCGATAAGAAGGTTTAATCCAAGTTGCAAATTTTACTCTGCTGGGTCTAGTGAAGAGTTTGGTGATGTAGAAACTGTGCCTCAAGATATAAATCACCCAATTAAACCAAGGAGTCCATACGGCGCATCTAAAGCCGCAGCCAGACACCTTGTCAAAGTTTATCGAGAGTCTTACAATCTTTACGCTATTCATGGTATTTTATTTAATCATGAAGGAACTAAACGCGGAGAAGAATTTGTAACTAGAAAGATAACTAAAGGAGTAGCTAGAATATATGATGCTATAAAAAATGGCAAAACCTTTGATCCAATTAATCTAGGCAATTTAGATGCTAAAAGAGACTGGTCTGATTCAGAGGATTTCGTAGACGGCGTTTGGAAAATGTTAAATCAAAAAAAACCTAAAGACTATGTGCTCTGCAGCAATGAATCTCATTCTATTAGAGAGTTTGTAAGTTTAGCGTTTTCAGAAGTTGGAATAGATGGAGTTTGGCACGGCTCTGGAACAAACGAGCAGTATAGCGTGTCTACTAAATATGCGATGTCTAAAGAACCTTGCTCTTCTATTCTTGTTAAAGTAAATGAAAAATTTTATAGACCAGCAGAAGTGGATCTTTTGGTCGGAGACTCTAAACCTGCTCGCGATGAGCTTGGATGGCTTCCGAAAGTTAATTTTGAGGGGTTAGTCAAAAAAATGGTAGCCCACGACGTCTCTCTCCTTGACAAATCGTAGCCGCGCACCATAGTATCCTCGATGACTGCGCGGACGAGCAAGCCTAGAAAACTAAGTCAGCAACAACAGATAATTGAATTATTTCTTTTAGATACCAGTGGGTGCAATTGGTCAACTGAAATGAAATTCGCTACTAAGCTCGTAAAAGAATATGATTTTGATTGGCTCATGAGCTTACGAGGCAGAACTAAAGTCATATCTTTAACTTGGTTTTTCGGTGAAAATGGAAAAAAATTTTTAAAAGATATCAAAAGATATCAATCTCTTTCTTTTGAAAAACAAGAGATTATTCTAGAAGATAATCAGGTGGCACCTCCCGCAGAAATCATAAAAAAGCCCACATCAGTAAAAGATTTTTTAAATATTTTTAATAAGATATAATATGGCAAGACAAAAAAAAGAAATTCAAGAAAATTCAGATGCAGACACATCATCAGGAAAGATGAGGGTTCTTGATAGTATTCTAGACAGAAACAAAGACCATCATTACGCTTTTGACAATAATATTGATTACGTTATAAGCAGCGGCAGCTTAACCTTAGATATCGAAATGGGAGGCGGCATCCATCCCGGAATAGTCCGTTCTTCAGGTATTACAGAGGGAGGCAAAACCAGTAATGCTTTGGCATTCGCTCGCAATTTCCAAATAGCTCATCCAGAGAAAGGGTGCGTGATTTATATCAAATCTGAAGGTCGATTAAGCGAAAACATGGTCGCCAGATCTGGAGTAAGCACTGATCCGCACAAGTGGAGGGTTATTCCTACTAATGATTATGAATTTGTCACGGACACGATGCGAGAACTTATAAAAAATAATGATGATGGGAATATTTATTTTTTTATTGTAGATAGCCTTGATGCTCTAGTCCCTAGAAATGATTTGGCTAAGTCTGCTACCGAGGCAAACAAAACTGCTGGAGCAGCTCTTTTGACTTCCGATCTTCTTCGTAAGATGGCGGCTGCGTTTTCCTCTAGAGGCCACATATGCTTTCTTATTTCTCAAGTAAGGTCGTCAATCAAGATAAACCCGTACGAGAAAGGCGATCCGAAAGTAACTAACGCAAGTGGCGGAAACGCTGCTTTACATTATTCAGATTGGATTCTTGAGTTCCAGCAACGCTGGAATAAAGACCTTATTTATGCCAATGCCAAAGCAGAAGGAAATCCGGTTGGTCATTGGTGTAAAATTATCTTCAAAAAAACTCCTAATGAAAAGTCTGGAAGAGAAGTCCGCTATCCTATTAAATATGGTCGTTCCAATGGATCTAGCGTTTGGATAGAGTACGAAATAGTTGATCAGCTTTTAGCCTGGGAATTCGCACACGCTAAGGGCGCTTGGATAACTATTACCGACGATCTTATCAAAGAGCTTGCAGATAACAATATTGAAATGCCTAAGCAACATCAAGGCGAAGCGAATCTTAAGAATTTCCTTGAGGAGCGGCAAGATGTTACTAAGTATCTTTTTAATAAATTCATCAGCGCTTTAAAGAAGTGAAATTGTATAATATATATGGTAAAGTTACAAGCAAAAATGTTTCTCAGTATCTGATAGACTGGGAAGCTTCTTCTCGATCTAAAGTTCAGTTTAAAACAAAACAGTTTCTTAAAAAATACTGGAAGAATCATATAGTTTACGAGGAATTTCCCGTTTTTGGATCTAGACTAAAAGTAGATATAGTTAATGCTACTTTGAGAATAGCTGTGGAAGTTCATGGTAATCAACATTCTGCTTACAATAAATTCTTCCACGGAGACTCCAGGCTTAACTATTTGAAATCAATCAAAAGAGATGTCGCCAAAGAAAAATGGCTTTCTTTGAATAAATTTCAATTATTAGAGGTTTACGAAGATGAAGTCAAAAATTTAAACGAACAGTTTTTCTTAGATAAATTTAATATTAAACTTTAATGGCTATATATTCTCTGCAAGTAGAAAAATATGTATTATCTGGTCTAATTAGATTTCCAGCCTCTTTTGCTGATATTGAATCTTTTATTAGCGATGGAGACTTCATGAATGAAGTCCATTATACTATTTTTTGCGTCTTCAAGGAGACGTTTAACAAAGGAGAGCAGATCGACAAGATCTTGATCTCTCAAAAATGCCAAAATCTTGGCATTACATTTAAAGATCAATCTATTGATATTTTTAATTATGTTAATAGCATTTGTCTTATTCCCACCTCTCAGCCTGGGCTTATAGAAGGAGCCAAAGAGCTTTTAAAACTTAGAATAAGGAGAGAAATAGAACAAACTGGAGATGAGATTAAAAAGTTTGCTAACTCATGCGCAGAAAAACCAATAGAAGAAATTATTACTGAATCAGACAAGATATACAATAATAAAATCTGCGCTTACGCTGCTGAGAATAATAAGCCAGAAGACATTACTTCTAATGTCATAGAAATAATTGAAGAGCGTGGAAATAATCCAATCCAAGATACTGGACTAATTACTCCTTATAAAAATTTCAATCGTCTTTACGGAGGCATCCGTCCCGGTAATATCTATGCGTGGGTAAGCAGGCCTAAACATGGCAAATCAACTATATTGAATGATCTGGCTATTAAGGTAACGACTATGAACAAGGGGTGCCGAGCCCTTGTTTTAGATACGGAAATGTCTACAATAGACATGAAGTTCAGAATCGCTTCTTCTTTGACTGGTATTCCTGTTTGGCATCTAGAAACAGGCAACTGGAAAAAGAATGCAAATCTATTCCAAAAGTTTGAGCAAAGTAAGCCTAAAATTAAATCTCTTAGCAATCAGGTAGATCATTTACAGGTAGCTGGAAAACCTATTGAAGAAGTGGCATCTATTGTAAAGCGCTGGTACTTCTCAAAGGTCGGTCGCGGAAATCAATGTATTATTGTTTACGATTACATCAAGCTTACTGGTGAGTCTGATAAAAATAAACAAGAATATCAACTGATTGGCGATAAAGTTAATGCTCTTAAAGAGCTTTGCTTAGAATTAAATGTACCAATTCTAACAGCTTGCCAACTGAATAGAAGCGCGGAAAACGGCGTTGATGATAGCAGCGCGATTTCTCAATCTGACCGACTTCAGTGGTTCGCTTCTTTCGTAGCCATTTTCAGGCGCAAGAGCGTAGAAGAAATTGCCGACGATGGTCACGAATTTGGATCTCATAAACTTATTCCTCTTGCTACCCGCTTCCAAGGCAAAGACTCTGCTGGTCACCACGATCTAGTTCGCGTTCAAGAAGGTAAAAAAGTAAAGTACATGCCCAATTATATCAGCTTCAATATTAATAATTTTAATGTTGAGGAGACCGGTACTTTGGAAGATGTTTTGTCCGCTAAATCTTTACGCCCTGAACTTAATGATTCTGGAGATGGCGAAGTTCTATGAATGACTGCGAATCTGTAAGGAAAATACTTACTGATATTGGATACACACTAACTGATCACGGTAGAGAATACAGAACAAGACCTCTTTATCGTGATTCCGGTAACGATAATGTCCTAAGAATTTGGAAGAATTCTGGGCAATGGGTTGACTTTAAAGAAAACATTAGCGGATCTATAGAGGATTTAGTCAAGCTAACCCTTAAACTAAAAAACATAGATGAAGCTAAGAAATGGATTTCTGAAAAAGGAATAGATACCTCTAGTAAAGAAGAAGCCCAGCAAAAAGTAACCACTACTCAAACAACTATTTTTGATAAGTCTTTGTTAATTAAATTGTTGAGAGACGATTCTTATTGGGGTGGCAGAGGTATTTCTAGTCAAACCATTCAGCCCTTTCAAGGAGGCGTGGCTACTACAGGAAAAATGTTTAATAGATATGTTTTTCCTATATTCAATTGCAGAGACGAGATAGTCGGATTTGCCGGAAGAGATGTCTCAAGGATTAGCCTTGAAGGACGCCCAAAATGGAAATTGATCGGAGATAAGAAAGAATGGGCTTTTCCACTTAAGGTTAACGCCAAAGATATTAAATCTTCTAAAATTATCATTCTTGTCGAAAGCATAGGAGACATGCTTGCTCTAAGAGAAAATGGAATTAACAATTCAATTGTGTCTTTTGGCTTGAATCTTTCCCCGAAAATCATATATTCTCTTATAGGCTACAACCCAAAGAAAATAGTTATTGCTTTTAATGATGATAGCTTTAACAATGCAGCAGGAAATATTGCCGCCGAATCAGCAAAGCATAGGCTCTTAAATTATTTTGATCCAAGTCAAATAGAAATAAAACTTCCTTTTGGCGCGAAGGATTTTGGAGAAATGCATTTAAAAGATAGATCTTTAGTCACTAACTGGTATAATTCAATCCAATGACAACCACTGAAAAAATTAAGCTTAGCGCTAGCAAAATCAAAACCGCTGAAGGCTGTAGCTGGCTTTACTATACTAAATATGTTCTCAAATTACCAGACATCTCTAACTCAGGAGCCTCTAGAGGAACTATTTGCCATTTAATTTTTGAGCTTCTTTTAAAAGACAGACACAAGAAGTATTTTGAAGACCTATGCTCTGGTAAGGCCGGTATAATTAAAAATCCTTGCATACATAGATTAATTTTAAAAAACGCAAAAAAACTCAAAGTCGACGATGAAGAAAACTTAGATCTTATTTACAACATGATTCAAACTGGACTTCAAAGTGATTTTTTTTGCAATGGAGCTGTTTTAGTAGAAGCCGAATCAGAGTTTAAATTAGAAGAAGATGATTATATCATAAATGGCTTTATTGATAAGTTGGCGAAATTTAATGACAAAGAATATAAGATTTATGATTATAAATCAAGCAAAGCTAAATTCTCTAAAGAAGAGATAGATTTTAATTTGCAAAATTTAATGTATTCTTTAGCTGTATTTAAAACTAAGGGATACATTCCAACCGTATCCTTTATATTTTTAAAATTTAAAAAACAACCTATTCAAGAAGCGCCTACGCCAACTCAAGAACAGCTAGAAGGATTTAAGTCTTATTTAAGTTATATAGCTGGATACATGTCTTCTTTTGACGAAAAGAAAGCTATAGAAAATCTTGCGGCTAAATCTTTAAAGAAAAAATGGATGTGCGGTAGTGATGTCCCAGGAAAATGGATTTGCCCATCTAGGATGTCAGCAATATTTTATATAGGCTACGACGAGAAAGATAAATTCATTAGATCTTCATTCGATAAAAAATTGTTGGTGGAAGACCCCAAGGTAAAATTAATACATAAAAAAGAATACAAAGGCTGCCCATTCTGGGCCAAAGATAGCTTGACTTTCTGATTGACTTTTTTGTTAAGATCGGCACACTTAACCGTGTACTCGGCTGTCCCTTTATTTAAATCTCATTATAGCCTTGGCAAATCTGTGCTTACCCTGTCTAAGGCAGGGTCTAGCGATCCAGACGAGCCTAGCTCTATCGTTGACATAGCCAAAAAGCTTAATTTAGATAAAGTTCATCTTGTTGACGACTCTATCTCTGGATTGCTAGAGGCTTACAAGTCCTGCGAAGACGCAAAAATAAACTTAAGATTTGGTTTGCGCTTAACAGTATGTGATGATATTGACAACAAGACCGCTGAATCTAGAGAAAAAGAACATAAAGTAATAATCTTTATTTCCAAAACTGAAGGTTATCAGAATCTTATAAAGATATCTACTGTAGCAAGTACAAACGGATTCTATTATTATCCAAGAATAGACTGCAAAACCCTTAAGGAATTATGGAGTAATGAAAATCTTTTGCTTTGTATTCCGTTTTACGATTCTTATGTCTATAAGAATAATTTAACTTATAGCGTTTGCATTCCTGATTTTAGTTTTTGCAAACCTATTTATTTTATAGAAGATAATAATTTACCATTTGATGAAATTCTTAAATCGAAAGTCGAAGAAACCGTCGCAGACAAGCAAATGGCAATCAAAACACAGTCTATCTACTATGAAAACAAGGAAGACTTTTTGGCTTACCTTACATTTAGATGCATCTCAGAAAGAACTACGTTAAGCAAACCCAATCTAGAGCATTGCTCTTCAAACGAATTCTGCGCCGAATCATTTAAGGAAAAATATGGAAAATGAATTGTTAAGGTTTGATAAGTCTAAAAAGCTTGTTTTTATTGATTGCGAAACTTTGAACCTTTGCCTTAATTTTTGCCAAAACCTTCCTTGGCAGATTGCGATGCTTGATACCATTGGCGGTAAAAAGATTGACGAACGAGATTTCTTAGTCAAATGGGAGACTAATCTTAGAATATCAGACGATGCCAGAAGAATCACAAGATATCCTGAACAACTCATCCAAACAACTGGCAAGAAATTTGACGATGTCTTTGATACTATTAGGGATTGGCTTGACTCTTCTGACTACATTGTTGGTCATAATATTCTTGGCTTCGATCTCTATCTTATAAAAGAAATGTATTTGCTCAAAGGTTTACGAGCAAATCATTTGGTTAATAAAATTCTAGATACCAATTGCTTGGCCAAAGGTATTAAATACGGAATCCCTAAGATGCCAAAAGAGTCTTTGATTGAGTATCAATACAAGCTTCTTCATACTTATAGAAAAGGCGTCAAAACTAATCTTACCGCGCTTGGCAAAGATTACAACATAGATCATGATTACGATAACCTGCACAATGCAATCATCGATCTAGAATTAAACTTAAAGGTCTGGAACAAAATTAAATTTCAAGTCGAGATATGAATAACTTTGATAGCAATTTTAGTAATCTTAAACTTCCTCTGCATGGCGTAAGACTTCCTGAGTTCAACATCGAGAGTCGATTAAAGAAGCAGTATGGCTTGAAAGAAGATTCGTCTAACTACGACTTCTTAATGCAGATCTGCAGGTCGAACTTCAAAAAATTAAATATAGCTAAAGAAGATTTTCCTAAGTACTCTGAAAGAGTTAAGTATGAACTTGAGACCATTAAAGAGCTTGGATTTCTTGACTATATTCTTCTGGTTTGGACTGTTATTAACTACTGCAACGAAAATTCCATACCTGTCGGCCTTGGGCGCGGTTCTGCTGCTGGTAGTCTTATTCTTTATTTGTTGGGAGTTACTAAAGTAGATCCTATCAAATATGAACTATTCTTTGAGCGATTTATATCTAAGATTCGTGCAAAGAAACAAATAGTTGATGGCATAACTTATTTAGACGGATCGCTCATGTGCGACGTTGATATCGATATCTGTTATTACAATCGACATAAAGTAATTAAATACTTAGATCAATTGTTCTCAGGAAGAACATCTAAAATCTTGACTCTTACTACTCTAAGCGGTAAAATATTGATTAAAGAATGCGGTAAAATTATTGACGAGAAACCTGAGTCAGAAATGAACGAAGTAAGCTCTTTAATTCCAAAGACTTTTGGTCAAGTTATGGATCTTAAGCAAGCTTACGCCGAAGTGCCGGATCTGCAAGCTTGGTGCGATAGCAATCCTAGAGCTTATAAGACTGCCTTAAAGTTACGTAATCTAATTAAGAATAAGAGCGTCCATGCCTCAGGTATGATGCTTTCGTACTACCCGATAGATCAAAGCTGTCCTACGGAACTTACCAGTGACAAGGAACAGGTTTCTAGCTACGACATGAATTGGGTTTCTATCTTTAATGTTAAACTAGATCTGCTTGGTCTCAGAAGCGTTTCGATTGTAGATCGTGTCTGTAAATTGATAAATATTAAAATCTCAGACATCGATTTCAATGACCCGATAATATATCAACAGTTACAAGATCTTAAGACTCCTCACGGATGCTTTCAAATTGAAGCTGAAACTAACTTCAAAGTTTGCAAGAAGGTAAAGCCAAAAAATCTCGAAGAACTAAGCGCAGTGCTTGCTCTTGCGCGCCCGGGAGCTTTAGAATTCGTCGAACAATACGCCAACTTCACTAACAACAATCAATATGAAGGCATTCATGAATTTTTTGATTCTGTATTAAGCGGTAGCGGTGGCGTTGCGTTATATCAAGAGCAGTTGATGAAAATGTCCAACAAGATTGGTTTTACTCTTGACGAAGCTGAAGTATTGCGCCGAATCGTCGGCAAGAAGAAGGTCGAGGAAGTTAAAAAATGGCAAGAGAAAATCAAAGAGAAGATTAAAGAAAATAATTTAGCCCCAGAAATTGGAGATATTCTTTGGCGTATTCTTGAAAATTCAGCCAACTACTCCTTCAATAAATCTCACTCTATGAGCTATGCAGCTCTAGCTGCTTGTACGGTTTATCTTAAATTCAAATATCCTAAAGAGTTTTTCTTAGCTTTGCTAGAGATGACAAAGCATGAGCCCGCTCCTCTAGAAGAAATATCTAAAATTCAGAAAGAGCTTCGCCACTTTGGTATAACTTTACTTGGTCCTCATATTTTAAAATCTGACACTGATTTTTCTATCCAAGCAAACGATATCAGATTTGGATTATCTTCTATTAAAGGTATTTCAGAGAAAACTATGGACAAGCTCAAGCTATTTAAAAGCGAGCAGTCTAGTAAATTTGAAGTATTCCAAGCTGCTAAAGAAGTTGGGCTTTCTATAGGCGTTTTATCAGCACTAATTCAGGCCGGTGCTTTGGACGGATTCTCTACTTCTCGGAGCAGGGTTGTTTTAGAGGCTCAATTATGGAATATTTTAACCGATAAAGAAAAATTTCTTGCCATGCAATACGGTCCAGAGTGTGGCAACGACTTGCTTAAAACAGTTAAAAAATTATCAGAAACTAAAAATGAGAACAGTAAGCTTCTAATAAAAGAAACTCGCCTGGCAACAATAAAGAAAAAATACGATCTTTATTTAAAAATCTATCAACAAAACAATAAATCAGAAAGCTTTGCCAATTGGTACTACGAAAATAAATTACTTGGCTATAGCTATAATAATACATTAATAGATATATTCCGTCCTAAGATGCCGTCTCTGGTTTCTACCGCTCAGATATCTGAATTGGCTAATAACTCTATAGTTTATTTAGTTGGCAAGGTCGAAGACGCTTCAGAATGGACTTCTAAAAACGAGAAAAAAACTAAAGTATTTAAAATGATCGTTTCTGATGAATTTGGATCTATCTCTGTCCTAACTTTCAATGATAAAATTGAATTCAACAAGTCCGCCAACAGCGACAAGCTACCTGAGAAGGAAGATATAGTTATCGTTAAAGCCACGAAAAAACAAGACTGTTTGTTCGGAGATACGATTGGAATTCAGACTTTGAAAATTTACACCAAACTTTCAGAATTAAAAGAAAAAAATCTTGACAATCCAGAGTAAAAGTGTCATTATTGATTGTATGCTTCAATTTTACAAACCTAATCCAAAGAACACCGGTTCCGGCTGCTCCTTCAAGTATTCTGCCAAGGACGACTGCATTTTCGTGAATATGATCAAGCAAGCTAGCTGGGACGATAAAACTAAGCGCGGTTCATTCGCCGGTAACTCTCAGAACCCAAAAATGTCTTGCTCTGTTAAACTGAGTCTTACAGAAGCTTCCGATATTATTTCTGCTATGAGGCGGAATAGTGACGTTTCTGCTTTTCATGACTCTGCCAAGCAAGTGACTAGAATTAAGTTCTCCCCTTATGTTCGCCCACTCAAAGACGACCCGACCAAGAGCGCCCAAGTAGGATACTCGTTTTCTGTTTCTAAGGAAAGCAAGGAAAACGCTCAAGACAAGACGTCTTTCTTAATTGGATTTACTTTTGGAGAAGGTATTCGCCTTGAGTCTTTCTTTTGCTTTGCTATAGCAAAAAGTTTTGAAAAGGCTTCTGCAGAGCAAGATAATAGATCAGCCGCCGCCCCTCAAGTTGCCGCTTCTAAGAAAGAAGAGGCTCCTAAGCAGGAGGCTGCGGATGACGATTTATGGTAAAAAAGAAAAAGATACTTTATCACAGCGATTTTGCTTTGTCTAAGACTGGCTTTGGTAGAAATACCAAGGCCATTCTTTCTTATTTGTATAAGACTGGAAAGTATGAAATTGTATGCCTTAGCGGTGGTTTAACAAAAAATCATCCAGAGCTTGAAAGAACTCCTTGGAAAAGTTATGGGTGCTATCCGAATTCTGGCCCAGAGCTGGAAGAAGCTAACTCTAATACAGATAAAGCAAGGCTCTATTCTTATGGAGCTTTCGAGCTAGATAAAATTATTGAAATAGAAAAACCAGATGTATATATTGGAGTACAAGATTTTTGGGGCGTTGACTACGCTATTGAAAAACCATGGTTCAATAAATTAAATCACGCTCTTTGGGTTACTTTAGACTCCTTACCTTTATTGCCATCTGCTGTTGCGGCTGCTTCTAAAATAAAAAATTACTGGGTATGGTCTAATTTCGCAGAAAAAGAAATGCATAGACTTGGACACAAGCATGTCCAAACTGTTCATGGATGTATTGATGTATCTGAATTCAAACCATTTGCCAAAGAAACAAAAGCCTCTTTAAGAAAAAATAATAATATTAACCCTGATGATTTTATTATTGGATTTGTTTTTAGAAATCAATTAAGAAAATCTGTTCCTAATTTACTTCAAGGATTTAAATCTTTTAAAAATAAAAACCCTGACAGTAAGGCGAAACTCCTTCTTCACACTCACTGGAAAGAAGGGTGGGGTATAGAAAAGCTTTGCAAAGAAGTGGGTGTAGAAATCTCTGATATTTTAACCACGTATATTTGTAAAAAGTGTCACTCGTATGATGTACATTCTTTCAATGGGCACGAAGTGAATTGCAATAAATGCAAAAGCGAATTGTCTTGCGTAACTACTTCTACATCTCTAGGC
>SXGQ01345523.1_pt1 | contig 38527 bp, 35 predicted proteins | sample 3178371 | NCBI WGS metagenome assembly SXGQ01 (sample SAMN11356859, study PRJNA531348) | freshwater metagenome | isolation source: freshwater sample F1-20 | place: China: Fuxian Lake, Yuxi | collected 2017-12-25
GCAGTTCCTTTTCCGCATCAACAAAGGCCTGCTGGATTACACGCAGGACGTAAACGATCACATGCCGCCCGAGATGCGGCCGGTGCCGTTTGACCACATGATTTACGTGGGAGACGGCCCGACCGACGTGCCGTGCTTCACCGTCGTGCGGCAATACGGGGGACACGCGATTGCGGTGTACAACCCAAACGACCCGTCGCGAAACAGCTTCCGGAAATGCTTCCAGCTCGTCGGCACAGCGGACCGCGTGCGCCACATCGCGCCGGCGGATTACCGGGCCGGCAGCCACTTGCGACTGTTGCTGGAGCAGATGGTGGCGGAGATCGCCGACCGGATCGTCGTCCGCCGCCAGCGCGACGTGGAGGAAAACACCGTGCGCGCGCCGAAGCATTGATACGTGGTTTTGAAAAGGCAAACGGAGCGTCGTTTCAACCAAGCGCAGACTTGCCGCAGCGAGCAAACGCCCTAAGATTTCAGACGTTTCCGGGACATCCCGGCGACAGAAACAACAAAACTAGACACCATATGAAACACATCATCACACTCGTTGCCGTTGCATTCACACTCAGCCTCGGAGCCTGCTGCACAACTGGCAGCACCTGCCCGATGGGCGGCAAGAAGGCCGATACCTGCTGCGCAAAGAAAGCAGACAGCTGCTGCGCGAAGAAGGACGGCTCGTGCAAGCACAAGCACTAAGCTGAGGCCTGCAAAATCAGATCACAAAAGGCGCACTGGAAACGGTGCGCCTTTTTGTTTGCCGGTAACGCGTTCGGATAAAATGCCGACCTGATTTTGCCTGTGGTTTTTCCGCCAGACAGGCTAATCATGGTGTCATGAAGCTTCAGTCCTCGCTCGGGATTCTCCTCTCCGCCATTTCCGCCGGCCACGCGGCCGCGCCGGATCAGGTGAATTTCAACCAGCACATCCGCCCGATTCTTTCGGACAAGTGTTTCTCGTGCCACGGCTTCGACTCGAAGCACCGCAAAGCCGACCTGCGGCTCGACACGCCCGAGGGAGCTTACGCGGACAATGACGGCGTAAAGGCGATCATCCCCGGCAAACCCGACGAGAGCGAGGCGTGGAAGCGCATCCTGAGCAAGGACGAGGACGAAGTGATGCCGCCGCCGGATTCACACAAGACGCTGAACGAAGCGGAGCGCGCGCTCATCAAGCGATGGATCGAACAGGGGGCAAAGTATCAGAAACACTGGTCGTTTGAACCTCCCGTGAAACCCGCGGGACTGGATTCGATCGACGCCATCATTTCCGCCCGCCTCAACCGCGAGGGCCTGAAAATCGCGCCTCAAGCGGACAAGGAAACGCTCATCCGGCGGGTGTCTTTCGCGCTGACCGGTCTGCCGCCAAGCATCGCAGAGGTCGACGCATTCCTCGCGGACAAGTCGCCGGATGCTTACGAGAAAATGGTGGACCGCTACCTCGCTTCGCCGCGCTACGGCGAGGAAATGGCGAGGCACTGGCTCGATGTGGCCCGCTACGCAGACACGCACGGTCTGCATCTCGACAATGAGCGGCAGATGTGGGCCTACCGCGACTGGGTGATCAACGCGTTCAATGAAAACCAGCGCTTCGATCAGTTCACGATCGAGCAGCTCGCCGGAGACCAGCTTCCGGAACCGACGCAGAAACAACTCATCGCCACCGGCTTCAACCGCTGCAACGTCACCACCAGCGAAGGCGGCGCAATCGCCGAGGAATTCATTTATCGCTACGCCGTCGAACGCGCATCCACGACAGCCTCCACATGGATGGGACTCACCGCCGGCTGCGCGCAATGCCACGACCACAAATTCGATCCGCTCACGACGAAGGAGTTCTATTCGCTCTACGCGTTCTTCCATTCCGCCGCGGATCCGGCGATGGACGGAAACGCGCTGCTCACCGCGCCAACGATCAAGGTCTCGACTCCCGATTCCGAAAAGAAACTCGCGGAACTGACCGCGAAAGTCGCCGAAAAGGAAAAGGCCCTCGAAGACGCGGCCGCAAAACTCGCCTACACGGACCCGGCGACCATCCAGCCACGACCCGAGGTCAAGGTCGCGGAAACCGTGTGGTTCGAGGACGAGTTCCCCGCGGGCGCAAAAGTGCAGTCGAGCGGACATCCGCTCAAACTCCGGACGAAGGAACAAGGCGCGCAGGTGTTCAGCGGAAAGGTCGCGATCAAGCGCTCCGCTGACGGACTCACGCAGGACTTTTACAATGAAGGTGCAGCGCCGCTTGTGATCCCGCAGGACGCGAAACTCTTCGCCTACGTGTTCCTCGACCCGACCACACCGCCGACGAGCGTGATGCTGCAATTCAATCTGAACAACTCCTGGGATCAGCGCGCCGTGTGGGGCGAGCAGACGGCTATTGAATGGGGCAAGCCCGGAACAAAGGAGCGATTCAATGCGGGCCCGCTGCCCGAAAAAGGCAGATGGACGCGGCTCGAAGTGGACGCGGAGAAAGTCGGCCTCAAAGCCGGCGACCGCATTGCGGGATTCGCGCTCACGCAGTTCGCGGGACTCGTTTACTGGGATAAAATCGGCGTCACCGGCAAGGTGGACCCGGCGACGGATCCATCGCGCTCATTCCTCGCGTGGTGGAAGGAGAACACCGGCAAAAACCTCAAGGACATACCCAAGAGCCTCGCAAACGCATTGCGCGAGGGTCCGGACAAAAAGCCCGGAGCTGCGATGGAAAAGAAGCTGCGCGATTATTACCTCATCAATATCTGCGCCGACACCAAGACCGCGCTCGCGCCTTTCTTCGGCGAGCTCGCCGCGATGAAGACGCAGCGGGATGACATCGAGAAAACGATGCCGAGCACTTTCATTTTCCGCGACATGGAAAAGCCGCGCGACAGCTTCGTGATGATGCGCGGCGCATACGACAAGCCGGGCGAGAAAGTGGTGCCGGGAACGCCCGCGTTCCTTCCGCCGCTGCAAAAGCAGGGCGAACGCGCCACGCGTCTCGACCTCGCGAAATGGCTCGTTTCACCGGAACACCCGCTGACGGCACGCGTTACCGTGAATCGTTTTTGGCAGCAGTTCTTCGGCTACGGCCTTGTCAAATCCAGCGGCGACTTCGGTTCACAGGGACTTCCGCCAACCCATCCGGAACTGCTCGACTGGCTCGCCATTTCCTTCCGCGAGAGCGGCTGGGACGTAAAGGCGCTCGTGCGGAAAATGGTCACCTCCGCGACCTTCCGCCAGGCTTCGAGGGTATCGCCGGAACTCGTCCAGCGTGATCCCGAAAATCTCCTTCTCGCACGCGGCCCGCGCTTCAGGCTCGACGCCGAACAGGTGCGCGACAACGCGCTGTTCGTCTCGGGACTTCTGAACACCGAAATGGGCGGAAAAGGTGTGCGTCCATACCAGCCGGCAAACATCTGGGAACCCGTCGGCTACTCGGACTCCAACACACGTTACTACAAGCAGGACACGGGTCCGGGACTGTATCGCCGCACCATTTACACGTTCTTCAAACGCACCGCTCCGCCGCCCTACATGGCGAACTTTGACGCTCCAAACCGCGAGCAAAGCTGCACGATGCGCGAGCGCAGCAATACCCCGATGCAGGCGCTCCAACTCATGAACGACACGCAGCATGTCGAGGCCGCACGCGTGCTTGCGCAGCGGATGATAAAAGAGGGCGGTGCCGATGTGAGCGCTCGGATTGACTTCGCTTTCCGGACCGTGCTCGCACGGAAGCCGGAACCTGCGGAGATGGCGATTCTCCAGAAACAACTCGCCGCACATCTCATCCGCTACCAGCAGGACGCGGAGTCGGCAAAGAAGCTCATTGCCGTGGGCGAATCCAAAGCCGACGCAAAACTCGATCCTGCGCAACTCGCCGCCCACACCCTCGTGGCCAGCACGGTGCTCAACCTCGACGAAACTGTATCCAGAAACTGACTCATGAATCCGCTCCTCGAATACCACAACTCATTCACACGCCGTCAGTTTTTCGGCGATATGGGCCTCCGGCTCGGCAGCGCAGCGATGGCGATGATGCTCGGCGAAACGCTCGGCGGAAAAGCGCAGGCCGCCGCGACCGGCGGGCGGGTGCATCCACCGCTTCCCGGGCTGCCGCATTTCAAACCGAAAGCGAAGTCGATCATCTATCTGCACATGAACGGCGGCCCGTCCCAGATCGACACTTGGGACTACAAGCCGAAGTTGCAGGAGTTCTTTAACAAGGACATTCCGCCGAGCGTTCAGGGTGGGCAGCGGCTGAGCACGATGACGAGCGGTCAGTCCCGCTTTCCCGTCGCGCCGTCGAAGTTCAAATTTGAACGCATGGGAAAATGCGGCACGTGGGTGAACACGGACCTGCTTCCGCACTGCGCGAAAATCGTCGACGATATCGCCCTCGTGAAAACGGTGCACACCAATGCCATCAATCACGACCCAGCCTGCACATTCGTGATGACAGGCCGCGAAGTGCCCGGCTTCGCAAGCATCGGCTCGTGGCTTTCCTACGGTCTTGGCAGCGAGAACAACGACCTTCCGGCCTTCGTCGTCTTCACACCAAAATGGCCGGAAGGCAGCAACGGCCAGGCACTTTTCACCCGCATGTGGTCGAGTGGATTCCTGCCGACCAAATACAGCGGGGTCGCCTTCCGCGGCGCTGGCGATCCGGTGCTCTATCTTCCAAACCCGGAAGGGATCAGTGGAGGCGACCGGCGCACGATGCTTGACGCGGTGAACCAGCTCAATCAACGCAACCTCGACCGCTTCGGCGATCCGGAGACGGCGACACGAATCGCGCAGTACGAAATGGCGTTCCGCATGCAGACGAGCGTACCCGAGTTGGTGGACATCAATCAGGAGCCTCAAAGCGTGCTCGATTTGTACGGCGAGAAAGTGAAGCAGCCCGGCTCGTTCGCACACAGTTGCCTGCTCGCGCGCCGGCTCGTGGAGCGGGGCGTGCGCGTGGTCCAGCTTTTCCATCGTGGATGGGATCAACATGGCTCGCTTCCCGCGCAGCTTTCCAACCAGTGCAAGGATACCGACCAGGGCGCCGCGGCACTCGTCATGGATCTCAAACAGCGCGGCCTGCTCAACGATACGATCGTTGTGTGGGGCGGCGAATTCGGCCGGACCGTGTACTCGCAAGGTACGCTGACTAAAGACAACTACGGCCGCGACCATCACCCGCGCAATTTCTGCATGTGGATGGCCGGAGGCGGAATCAAGGGCGGGCAGGTTTACGGCGAGACCGATGACTTCAGCTACAACATCGTGGAGAATCCGGTGCACGTGAACGATCTGAATGCGACGATCCTTCACTGCCTCGGAATCGACCACACCAAGCTGAGCTACAAGTTCCAGGGCCTTGACGCGCGCCTCACGGGCGTCGAAGCCGTGAAGGTCGTAAAAGGGCTGCTCGCTTAGGAGCACGCAGCTTTTCCCAAATCGGGAGCTTGCCTCACAAGGCATGAATCCGCCTTGATGGCGCCATGACGCTCATTGACGGAAAAGCGATTGCACAACGAATCAACGACGAAACCCGCGCCGCGATTGCGCGGCTCAGAGCCGGTGGAATCACGCCCGGTCTCGCCGTGGTCGTGGTTGGTGACGATCCCGCATCGCATGCCTACGTGAAGAGCAAGGAAAAGACGGCGAAAGAGCTCGGGATGCATTCTGTTAAAAAGGACATGCCTGCGTCCACGACGCAGGACGAATTACTCGCCGTCGTTCGCGCTTTGAACGCCGACCCCGCGGTACACGGGATTCTCGTCCAATCACCGCCGCCGAAGCACATCGACGAGCGGGCCGTCGTCGAGGCCATCGACCCGCGCAAAGACGTGGACGGCTTCCATCCTATCAACGTCGCCAAGGTCGCGCTGGGCGACGCGGACGCGTTCGTTCCGTGCACGCCACTTGGCTGCCAGCGGTTACTTATCGAGAGCGGAATCGAGACCGCCGGCGCAAATGTGGTCGTCCTCGGCCGCTCGATGATCGTTGGAAAGCCGATGGCCCTTCTGCTGATGAATAAAGGCCGCGGCGGCGACGCCACCGTGACCGTCGCCCATTCGCGAACGCGCAATCTCGCCGCAGTGTGCCGCGGTGCGGATATTCTCATCGCCGCAATCGGCCAGCCGGAATTTGTGAAAGCCGACATGGTGAAGGAAGGCGCGGTGGTGATTGACGTGGGAATCAACCGGGTCGCCGATCCTTCGTCGCCAAAAGGCTCGAAGCTTGTCGGCGATGTTGCGTTCGCCGAGGTCGCCCCGAAATGCCGGGCGATTACGCCGGTACCGGGCGGCGTCGGACCGATGACGATTGCGATGCTGATGCACAACACCGTGCTCGCAGCACAACGGATCGGAGCCTGATGCAAAACCGCGCGTTTGCGGCGGTCTGGCGGCTGACTCTTGCCACTGCGGCATGGGGCCTGAGCTTTCCGGCCGCAAAGGCTGCGATGATGGCGCAGGGCGTACTTTTACCCGGACGCCCCGACTGGTTTCACGCGGCGTTCGTTTTGATGAACCGCATGGTGATGTCCACCATCGTCATGGCTGTGCTCCTGCGCGGAAGACTGCGCGGTCTCACACGTCGCGAATGCGTGCAGGGACTCCAACTCGGGCTGTTTGGCGGTTTGGGAATGCTGCTCCAGACCGACGCGCAAAACTACATCGCAGCGAGCACCTCCGCGTTTTTCACGCAATTCACGAGCGTCTTTGTTCCGATCTACGTTGCCATTCACGGACGGCGCCTTCCCTCGGTCGCGGTCGTTTTTGCCGCGGGCCTTGTCGTCGCGGGCTGCGCAGTCTTGAGCGGTGTCGAGTTTGGAAAAATCCACCTCGGGCGTGGCGAATGGGAGACCATTCTCAGCGCGATGCTTTTCACCGGCCAGATCATCACGCTTGAGCGGCCGGTCTTCAACGGAAACGACATGCGCCGGACTGCGACTGTCATGTTTGCCGTGAAGGGCGCATTGCTGGCTCCGCTGGCATTCACAGGAGGCGGAGCAGCCATTCTGAAAGCCTACGCCTCAGCACCTGTTATGATCATCACGGTGATCCTCACGCTTTTCTGCACAACCTACGCGTATGCGACCATGGTGCGCTGGCAACCGCACGTCACCAGCACCCAAGCCGGGCTCATTTACGCGACCGAACCGGTTTTCGCCACGCTCTGGGCCCTGTTTTTGCCCGGATGGTTTTCGGCGCTCGCCGGCATCACCTACGCAAACGAGCATCTCACGCCTCCATTCTACCTCGGCGCTTTTCTCATTCTCGCGGCAAATGCGGTGATCATCCTCGCTCCGCAGACTCCGAAACCGGAACATCCGATTTGAGAGACTTGACCTCCTCCGCCGCCTCCCCTACGCCGCGCGCATGCAATTTCAAAACGTCACCGCAGTCGCCAAAGCCAACGTTTATTTCGACGGAAAGGTCGTGTCGCACACGATCCTATTCGCCGACGGCTCGAAAAAGACCCTCGGCTTGATCTACCCCGGCAAATTCCACTTTGGCACCGACAAGGCCGAGCGGATGGAAATCGTCGCGGGAACCTGCATCGTGAAACTCGACGGAGCCACGGAGCTGAAGACCTACACCGCCGGCACCCATTTCGACGTGCCCGCAAAAAGCGGTTTCGATATCGAAGTGGCTTCAGGCATCTGCGAATACGTCTGCTCGTTTATCGACTAACCCGGGCGTTAACACACACTAACGTCTCCGCAATTTTAACAGAAAAACTCGTTGACCCAAACGGGTCTGCAACGATACTCCACCGAAAATTCCAGCCATGAAACGCGTACTCTCATTTCTCCTCTGCATTATCTTCCTGAAGGCTCAGGCCTTCGCAATCCACGGTCCTCTCGAAGGCTCTGATTCCGGAACGATCCTCCTCGGGACATACTCCGGCACGCTGATTCCTGAAGACGCAGACCAAGGCACACGGGTAATCGACCTTCAGACCGGCGAGACTACAGGCACGATGAATTCGATTGGTCTGTTCACGGTGGCGATTCCCAGCGCGGGCATCGGAACCGGATCGTTTCTAATTTTCACCGAAGGTCGCTCTTACGCTGGAACAATCACAGCAGTTGGTGATCCGGGCCCTGGGACATTGACGGGCATTCTGGAAGCGACCTACGAGTACACAGATTTCGTCCGCGACGATAATGGCGACCTCATTTACCAGGCGACTACCACAAACGGAACGACCACTATTGCGCCGGTTTCCGATACGTTCCAAGCCGCTGTTCGCGGCTCGCTTACGGCGAAAGTAACATCCTCGATCACGAATCTGAACACGACTGCGGCTCAAACAGGCAACTTCGGCCGCATCGAGGGAAAAGCTGAAACCGCAAGCGTCTTCACCAGCCCAACCGGCGCAGGCGAACTCGTTACGGACAAGGTGGTTCGCTACAAAGTTGACGGCGTGAAGCAGTCAATCACGGCGGATGCCGCAACCCAACTCCAAGGCGCGGCGAGCCAGACGAATGGCAATGTCGGCAACCTCGGTCTGCTCGGTGGTTTGTTCGGGTTTTGAGCCGGAAACAGCCAGCAATTCTTGAAACGCTGAAGCCTCGGGAAACCCGAGGCTTCACGCTTTTGGAGGTGATGACCGTGATCGTGATCATCGGCATCCTCGCGATACTCATCGTCCCAGCTTACATGAAGTATGAGGAGAAAGCCCGCCGCGAAGTCTGTGTAGCGCGCCTGAAGGGGCTCTACGTAGCGACCGTCGGTTTTATCGGGACCAACGAGGGTAAATGGCCCCGCATCCAACCGACAATGGGCGACGACGCCAAGTTTGCAGAGCAATGGTATGAGGTCGTGAAACACCACGGTCTCGGCTGGCACGACCTCGTTTGCCCGTCGGTCCAGCGCAAGCTCAACAACCCGGATGTGAGCAAGCCCGAACTGCATCGCATGGATTACGTCAGCACTTTCTTTGACGATCGCCCCGGAACTCCAACCAGGTGGCCGTATCAGCCGTGGTTCCTTGAGCGTCAGGACATGCACGGCACCGGCCAGCTCGTGATACTCGCAAATGGCAGCGTGGTCGACGTGCACGAAGCGCGCCGGCTTACGTCACAGCCCACGCCGTAGTTTCCGTCCTTGTTCAATACGGCAATTTGAACGACAGAAGGCCGGATGTTAATCGACGCCGCTATCAATCCAGCCGAAATCGCACTCCTTCCGACAAAGGATTTGTCGCGCACGATATGCGTAGTTTTCGACATCCTGCGTGCGACCTCTTCGATGATCACCGGCATCGCGAGTGGCGCGACAGAAATCTGGCCCGTTCAGACCATTGAACAAGCACGCGAACTCCGCCTGGGAATGGCGGATATCGTTCTCGGCGGCGAGCGGCACGGCGACCCGATTGAGGGGTTCGATATCGGCAATAATCCGATGGATTACACGCGAATGGCCGGACGTCGAATTGCGACGACTACGACAAACGGAACCGTCGCACTCCGCGCTTGCGACGCAGCCGAACGCGTCCTCGTCGGCGCGATCCTGAATCTCGATGCCCTGCGCGTAGCGATCGCCGGCACGGAGAGTGTCCTGCTTGTCTGCGCCGGCACTTTTGAAACCCTCGCGCTCGAGGACGTCCTCGCAGCAGGAATGCTGGCGCGGTTTTTTCCCGATGCAGAGCTGACCGACGCCGCGCGCACATGCGTAAGCGTTGCTGATGCATACCCGACACCACTCGAAGGCCTGCTCGCTGCACGCAACGGCCGCGCCCTCGCAAACCGGGGATGGCGCGACCAGGTGGAATGGTGCGCTGATGTCTCGCGTTTTTCCACGATTGGTGTCATGACTGGCGGGGTGATCCGACCGCTGCAAACATCTGCCGCATGAGCGAGCCGCCAGCCAACCGAGGCGGACCGATCCGCGATTTGCTGGATGAATTCTCTCGCCTGCCCGAGGCGCAGCGTACGTTCATCGCAGGCATTGTTGCGGTGATTCTCCACCTGCTGCTTTTTGCTGGCGGCGGGATTTTGATTTACCGCCTCCACGCGAATCGCCCGGCAACTCCTCCGCCAAAGAAGAATCTCGAGGTCGTCCTGCTAACGCCCACGCCGCCTCCCGCGCAAAAACCGCCACAGCTCGCGGCAGCAACGCCGACACCGACGCCCGCACCAATGCCGAAGCCCGAGAAGCTGACACCGCAAGAGTCCATGCTTCTGAGCGAAAAATTCCGTCTGTTGCCTGCTGAGATTCAGCGCGAGTACGTCGATGTCGACGGACTTGCCCGCAAGAAGAACGTCTCAAAGCGCGCACTGCTCGAAAGCTGGGCGGACAGCGTCGCTGGCAGTGTGAAGCCCGGCAAAGGTGATGGCCCTCTGCCGGCGCAGGACGGACGCGACCTGCCATTCAACAACTTCAAGGATCAGCAGGCCAGTCTCGGCAAGAACCTCGATCCCTCTTCACCGTCGGAGAAACTCCCGATGCCCGAACAACCGCAGGCCGCGCGCCCGATATTTCAGCCTCAACCGATTGCAAAGGACGCTCTTTCGCCATCGCCGCAAGGCAGACCGATTCCGAAAGTTGCCGAGGTTGCGAAAGCCGCGTCGAAGGAAGAAACAACGACTCCACCTCCGCCACAGAGCAGCAGACTCATCATCGCAAGCGCGGCCACACCACCACCGAATCTTCGTAAAACACGCGAAGCCGGACCGGATGAAATCCCGATGTTTCTTCGCCAGCCGGATCCACCAAAAGCTCCTGATTTCACACCCCGCGACACGACACCGCCACAGGACCAACTGAGGCCGACACCTGCACCAACGCCCACACCCAAGCCGCTGCCGACGCCGGAGCCAGTGAAGGTCGTAAAGAACACGCCAGTCACGGAACTCAAGCAGCCCACGCCAAAGCCGGAAGCAGACGAGAAGCTAAACGTAATCCAAGCGCGGCTACCAAACCAGATTCGCCCGCAGCCAGTGCAGAATCCCAGTTACGCGCCGCATCAGGTGATGACAAAGAATGATGGCGGCAACGCACCCCCCGGACCGAATGGAGTAGACGCTGTCGCCACTCTCTCCGGGAAATACAAAAAGGGATTGAACTCAATCGTCGGTTCCCGCTGGACCCACTTTGTTAAGGATCCGCGCTTCAGCAGTCTCCTCAGCGCTGGTCAGACCACCCTTCAATTCACGATCGACGCGCGCGGGAAGATCGTTCGCGTGAAGGTCATCGATAATACTTCGAACAGTGCTCACGCACAGTTGTGCGAGCGGGCATTTATCGAATCCCAGCCCGACATCGACGCTCCACCTCGTGGAGTGCTTCGCGCCGGCGTCTACGAAGATACGTTCACTTTCGTCCTCTACTGATTTCATGAAGATCACCACCGCCACAATCATTCTAGCGCTCAGCGCAATGGCTGGAGCTCAAGCTCCGACTCCACCGCCGCCGAAACCAAAAGTGCTCAAGCCGGCACCAGCGACCAAACCCAAATCCAAGCCGAAACCGCGCGCCACTCCGAAGCCGACAACCACCGAGGAACCGACTCCGGAGCCAGCAGACTCTCCCGCTCTGCCACCAGCGGAAACACCGCAGCCAGCACCACAGCGTCCGCAAGCTACTCCATCCGTTCCCGTCGCCGATGCACCGAAGCGCAGCAGGGCCGCCGAGACCGCAGTTTCCGGATACATGCCCAAAGTGAAAGCCACCTTGGGAAAGGGCTGGGCTGCTGCCATTCAGCCGCGCGCATCGGAGTTCCAGCCGGGCAATGTGGGCGTCATTTTTAAACTCGATGTAGGTGGCTCCGTAACCGACGTCCGGATCACGGATAACTCGTCAAACGAAGCCTTCGCAAAATTCTGCGAAGACTACGTTCGAGCGCTCAAGTTTGATGAACCGCCCACCCGCGCGCTCGAAAACGGAGCACTCGAGGTTCCATTCACCTTTTCGCTTTACTGACATCTCATGCTGACAAGCCTCTGCATTCTCGCCGTCGCCAATCCTGCGCTTCCGTGGTTCACCCGCGTATGCGAATTTTTCCGACAGGGCGGGCTGTTCATGATCCCGCTGCTCGCGTGCTCGGTCATCGCCGTCACGGTCACGATCATGCGCGCCGTCGCTCTCCGGCGGCACCTCATCATTCCGGAAGAACTGGAAAAGGAAATCGAGCGCCTGCAACCACACGACACGCCGGAATCTGTTGTTCGCCTTTCGCGCCTCGTACGGAACGACACGTCGACGCTCGCGAGAATCGCCCAGGCTGGCATCAACAACCTTCAACTTCCCAAGGAAGAAAACATGAACGCCGTGCAGACAACCGCGCGACACGAGATCGTTCAGATGGAACGCGGGCTTCACATTCTCGAAATCATCATCGGCATCGCACCGCTCATCGGACTGCTCGGAGCGGTCTCCGGTCTCGTAGCGGTATTCGGTGCATTTGGTGACAGCCAGACGGCACAGGACCCGCGAATGATCGCAGCCGGAATCGCGGAGGCACTGAGCACAACGGTCGTGGGAATCGGAATCGCAATTCCAAGCCTCATCGCCCACGGACTGCTCATCAAGAAGGTCGAGCAAATGGCCGCGGATATGGAACTGCTCATGTCCGGACTAATCGCAAAGTGCTACAATCAAAAGAACCGCCGAAGCGTTCCCGTGCCAAGCGTGTCGGAGTTCGAACAAGAGGATCCGCAATGAATTTCCTTCCACGGCGCCGGCGGAAGCCGGAGATCATCATCGTCTCCCTCATCGACATTTTCGCGATTCTGCTGATCTTCGTTATCGTCAACACAACGTTCCGTCGCGAGCAGCCGGGCGTTACGATCAAGTTGCCGGAATCAAAGACCGCTGTTTCTGTGGAGACCGGAAGCGAAGCGCTGAAGCTCAGCATCGATGAGAAGGGAGACATTTTCCTCGGCGCGGAAAAAGTGGAGCTCGCAGAACTCCGCGGACGAATCGAAGACCTGATGAAACTTCCTGCACCTCCGCGACTGGCACTCGCACCCGACAAGCGCGCATCAGTCGGTACGCTGATCGGCGTTCTCGATGCGTTGAAAGAAGCTGGCGTCAAAGGCGACCTTGCTGCATTTACCGAGAAGGCGCTGTGAAATCGCTCGCCACCAATTCAACCTTGCCACAAAACGCAGGACCACTACTTTGACTAAACCTACTAAATGACGCTCGGGAATCTCCTATCGGCAGACACCATCCTCCCGGAGATGAAGGCCACAGAACGCTACGCCGCCATCGCGGAGCTTGTTGCGTTGCTCGTCGCACAAGGCCAGATAGCGGCCGATGATCGTGAATCCGTTCTGGCCGCTCTCCGTGTGCGCGAAGAGACGATGAGCACCGGCATCGGCTTTGGTATCGCCATTCCGCATGCCTCCTCGGAGAAAGTCGGGAAGGTCGTCGCCTGCTTCGGCCGCAGTTCGGCAGGCATTGAGTTCGAATCGCTCGACAATCAGCCCGTCAAATTCGTGGTGCTCTTCGTCGTCCCCAAAGATCAGTTCCAAACCCACCTTCGCACGCTCGCCGCAATCGCAAAGTTCCTGAATGACAGGGGCGTCCGCGAGCGGTTGGGCAAAGCAGGAAGCGCCGACGAGATTCTCGCGATCTTCCAGAACAGCGCGAAAGGCTGACCCGGACAATGCTCAGGCACGCCCTGATTCTCGTACTTCTGATTACGGCACGGCTGCACGCCGAACCGTATGCACTCGATAAATACGGTGCCACCGTGAACATGCCCGACGGCGAAGGCTGGTTCCGTCGCGGAGGCCCCACGCTGCCAAGCGGCGAGTTCGCAGCATTCGCCATCAACTCCTCGAATAAATCCCACTTCGGCGTCGCTGCGATCCCAGGTTTTCCCACGAGCGACCTTCGGCATCCAACGGTCCTCAGCCGGATCATGGACACGATGAAAGTCGTCGGTCTCGAACCGAAGAGACAGCGTTTTGACGACCAGAGTTCGCCGCCGTACGTCGAGGTCATCGGTACATCGACGCTGGAATCCGGCGAAACCTTCGTCTCCGTAGCCCGCGGCATTCTCAAGAACTCCCACCTTTTCATCGCCTTCCACACCCGACCCGGCGTCGATGCCGATGCGGACCAACCCGCGTTCATGAGCAACATCGAGACGCTCCGCTTCGATGCGCCGCTCGAGTACGTGAATTTCGACATCGCGACCACCATACCGAAACTTATCCCCTGGCACTACCGCGCATACCGTGGCGGTGCGGCGGTGGCTGCACTGCTGGTGCTCGCTTTCGGAGTGATGATCATCGTCACACGCCGCAAACGGCTTTACTGAACCATGCAATTTCTCCGTCTGTTCATCGCGTTTTTAGTCTTCGCCGTGAACGCCTCCGCTGCGGAACAGGGCCGCCGGATTCTGTTTCTCGTCGGCGACAGCGAATACAAAACCGCCGAAACTGTGCCGGCCTGGGCAAAAGCCACACTCGAACCCCGGGGAATTATCTGCACTTACCTCATCGACGATCCGTCAAAACCTTTCGACTTTCCAAAACTCGCGGAATTGGAAAAAGCGGACGCACTTTTCATCAGCATCAAACGCCGCGGAATTCCGCCGGAGCAAATGAAGTTCATTCGCACGTTCATCGAGAGCGGGAAGCCGGTCATCGGCATCCGCACAGCGAGCCATGCGTTTGATCCAAAAAAGCCGGCCGACGGCGAGGCGGTGTGGCCCACATTCGACTGGGATGTGTTCGGCGGCAATTACCAGAACCACTACGGCAAAGGTCCGGCCACGCTCGCCGACGTGCGGCGCTCGGCAGTTGCCCACCCGATCCTTGATGGATTCCCGCGCACCACCGTCAAATTCTCATCGCATCTCTACAAATGCCGCGACCTCGCGAACACAACGACGTGGCTGCTCACCGGTCGCCTCGAAGGGCAACCCGAAGTGGAGGAGCCACTCGCGTGGGTGAACATCGGCGAGAAACGAAAGGCGTTTTATACTTCCCTCGGTTCGCCGGAGGATTTCCAGCAGCTGGAGTTTTCCAAGCTGCTCCTGAATGCGACGCTTTTTCTCCTCGGCGAGCCGGTTTCCAGCCCAGCGAAGTAGTGACTTCGCAAGCGCCCGATTGCAACCGTGCGGCGGCGCTGACAGTATCGCTACATGATGAACGTCGATTGGAACAGGGTCCGCGCAGAGTTTCCCATCCTGCAGCAGCAGGTGAACGGGAAGCCGCTCGTCTATTTTGACAACGCTGCGAGTTCGCAAAAGCCGCGCGCCGTCATCGATGCCATCTCGCACTACTACGAGCGCGACAACGCCAACGTGCACCGCGGTCTCCACGAACTGAGTTCCCGCGCGACCGATGCGTACGAAGGCGCGCGCGCAAAACTCGCGGCCTATCTCGGCGCGGAATCGGCGGATGATATCATCTTCACCCGCGGCACCACCGAGGCGATCAATCTCGTAGCGAACACATGGGGCGCGAAGAATCTCAAGGCCGACGACGTGATTCTGCTCACGGAGCTCGAACACCACAGCAATCTCGTCCCATGGCAGATGCTCGCGGAACGCACCGGCGCACGCCTGCGGTTTGTGCCGGTTACCGATGACGGCACTCTCGCGTTCGAGCCTTCCCTTCTTGATGGCGTAAAGCTCTTCGCTTTCACCCACATCTCAAACTCGATGGGCACCATCAATCCCGCGGCTGATTTCTGCCGCATTGCGCGAGCCGCCGGGGCGGTGACACTCGTGGACGGCGCGCAGTCTGTCGGGCACATCCCGGTAAATGTTCGCGAACTCGGCTGCGATTTTTACGCGTTCTCCGGCCATAAAATGTGTGCACCCACGGGCAGCGGCGGTCTTTACGGACGCCAGGAACTCCTCCGCGCGATGCCGCCGTGGCATGGCGGAGGCGAGATGATTGTGAGCGTCACTTACGAACGCGCGACATACAAGCAGCCGCCCGCGCGGTTCGAAGCCGGCACGCCGAATATCGCCGGAGCAGCTGGACTCGGCGCCGCGGTGGATTACATCGAATCACTGGGGCGCGACGCGATCTTCTCACACGACTCCGCACTTGCGGAACAGGCCATCGCCGTTCTCCGCGAGATTCCCGGCATCCGCGTGCTGGGGCCCGACGGCGCACGCGGCGCGCTGGCTTCGTTTCACGCCGAGTGGGTGCATCCGCACGATCTGACGACGTACGCGAACGAGCACGGCCTCGCACTGCGCGGCGGCCATCACTGCAACCAGCCGCTGATGCGAAAGCTCAAACTCCCGGGGACGACGCGCGCCAGCTTCTATTTCTACAACACCTCCGCCGAAGTGGAACGGATGGGCGAGATTCTCCGCGCGGCGCGAAAATTCTTCGACGCGTAATTCCCTGCATTACTGCCCACCGGAAATCCGCTGGCGCTCCTGCTCGCTCAGCGCGGACTGCGAGAGCCACGCCGACGCTGCGGAACGATTACGCCTGCGCCAGTAATCGAACAATTGCGCGACTGCATCCACTCGCTGCGATGCGTCCTTCACTTCGCACAGAATATTCATAGCTGCCGTCGCATTGCGCGGAAACAGAACCGGCGCAAGGTGCATCCGCGCTTCATTCGCGAGCACCGCGGGGATTTTTGGCAGCGCCGAATACATGCCGCCGGGATCGCGCTTTCCCCATGCATCAAAGAGCGCTCCCGCCGCCAGCTTGCGAATTTCCACATCGCTCACCCGCGCATAAGCCCCGGCACCGCGCACGGGGTCCTTTTCCGCCCACGAATCCGCAAGCCGCTCCATTACCACGGATTTGAGAATCCCGTCCTCCGGCAGCGCCACCGCCCATTCTGTCGCAGCGCTCAAATCCTTTGCGCTCCAATCGACAGCCAGCGCTTCCGCCGCGGCGTGGCGCGCGGGACTGTCCGGCTGCGCAGCGAGCCATTTTCCCGCGGCTTGCGGTGATAACGCAGCCCATTTTCGCACGAAATCCGCCGCTATCTCCGGGCCTTCCGGCTGCTGCCAGCTCGCAATCACCGCAGTCGGAATACTCATCACCGGCGCAGGCGTGGCTGCCAAAATAGGAACCGGCACAGGCGTCGAGGGAATGACCGGAAGCGGCGTCGGGCGAATCGGAGTTGGCGCGGGAACAGGAGTCGCAAGAGGCTCCGGCGTGCTCGCCGCCGCAATTGGAGGATGTGTCACCTCGGGTTTTGCCACGTCGGGCGCAGGAGTCACATTGACCACCCCACGCGGCCGCGGTGTGGAAACGAACATCCACACGATCGCGCCAAACACGACCGCGAAGGATGCGCAGGCAAAAACCCGCAACCACATCGGCACTGGTGCTTCATCGCTCACAGCATCGACCTTCTAACCCACAGCGGACATCGACAATCTCAAATCACGCACCCACTCCAGCACCAGCAAGCCAGCAGAAGCCGCACTCGTCTTTAATCCCAAAGCCGGTCAAGGCCGGTGCGGATTGCGGCGAAGAGGATGTCGATTTCTTCGCGCGTAATCGTGAGCGGCGGCGCGGCGGCGATGAGGTCGCGGATACCGCGGACGATGACGCCTTCCTTTCGCACGAGGTTCGAAGCTTTGATGCCGAGCATGGTTGTGGGTGAAAGCGCAGCCTTTCCTTCACGCGGGATGAGTTCAATTGCGCCGATGAGTCCTTCGCTGCGAATCTGGCCAACTGCGCGATGCGTTGCGAGCTCGGCGAGTTTGCTGCGGAAGTATGGACCAACGTCGTCGCGAACACGCTCGACGAGCTTCTCATTTTCAATGACGCCGATGCTGGCGAGCGCGGCAGCGCAAGCGACGGGATGGCCGCTGTAGGTAAAGCCGTGCGCCAGGTAGCCGCCGTTGATAAGGACTCCGGCGATTTCATCGGAAACCATCGTAGCACCCAGCGGAATGTAGCCGCTGGTGAGTCCTTTCGCGAGGCACATCAAGTCCGGGTCGAGATCCCACAATCCGCTTGCAAACCACGCGCCCAGACGACCGAAGCCCGTGATGACTTCATCCGCGACAAACAGGATGCCGTATTTGCGGGCGAGTTCGCGCAGCGCACGCAGGTAGCCGGCGGGCGGAGGGATGACGCCGCCCGCGCCTTGCACAGGCTCGGCAAAAATCGCGCCGATGGTCTCCGGCCCCTCGCGCTGGATGACGCGCTCGGTTTCCTCAACGCACCACTGGCCGTAGGCAACCGGATCGGACTCGCGATTTGCGGCCCACGCATTCGGCCCCGGGACGTGCACGAAACCGGGCAGCGGGAGATCAAAAGGCACGGTGCAGCTCGGCAGTCCGGTCATGCTCGTCGTCGCGAGCGTGACGCCGTGGTATGCGAATTCACGCGTGATGATCTTCGTGCGCGCCGGCTGGCCTCTGAGCTTCCAGTAGCCCCGGATGAGCTTGAGTGCTGTTTCGTTTGCCTCGCTACCGCTGTTGCAAAACATCGCGTGCTTCAGCCGCGCCGGAGCGAGTTCGGCGAGCTTGGCAGCAAGGCGGATGGCGGGTTCGGTGGTGCTGTTGAAAAACGACGGGTAATACGAAAGCTGCGACATTTGTGCAGCGACGGCATCGACGACTTCGCGGCGGCCATACCCGATATTCACGGCCCAAAGTCCGGCCAGCGCATCCAGCAGGCGGCGGCCTTCGGCGTCCTTCAGCCAAACGCCGGAACCCTCGGTAATGATGTGCGTACCGGCGGCGTGCATATCGCGGTGATTCGTGAACGGATGCAGGTGATGCGCTGCATCCAGTTGTTGAAGCGGTGAGAGGCTCATGGCTTTACCATAGCCCAAGACCGTGCGTTTGGCCACGGCGCAATCGAATGCTCGCGGAATCACGCGCCGCGTGTAGTTTAGATCCCAGTGAAAAATCTCACATCGGATCTTCTCGCGCCGGGCGACGGACGGAGCGCAACGCTGTCGGTGTCCGACTTCGTCTGGACGCGGATTCGCGGCACGGACGACCCTGCCTTTGAACGTGCTTATGCCGTGCTGTGGGCGGAGTTTGGTGAAGCGCACGAGATGGAAACGCGCGAGGTGCTGGCGGAACGTTTCCGGCTGGGATCGCGATTCCGGTACGAAATGCTGCTGGTCGAAAAAGACGGTGCCGTTTGTGCGGTGCGCGACCATACAGCGGTATGGATGGATGGCTCAGTCGTCGTGCACTTGTCGCACGTCTACGTGGTGCCGGAACAAAGGCGCACCGGGCTCGCGGGCTGGCTGCGTGCGGCACCGATTGTCACCGCCCGCGAGCTTGCCGCGGACTGCGGCGACGCAAAAGCGGACATCACGCTGGTCGGCGAAATGGAGTACGACGACGGCAGCGACCCGCGCAGGGCAATCCGCCTCGCTGCGTATGAAAAAGCCGGCTATCGCAAGATCGACCCGGGTGAAGTGGATTACCACCAGCCGGATTTTCGCACCCCGTCGGATATCGACGCCTCGGGTGGGCCAGTTCCAATTCCGTTTCAGCTCATCGTGCGCCGGGTTGGGCGCGAGATGGAATCAAGCATCGACGGCATCGAAGTGCGGAAGCTCGTTGCCGCGCTCTTCGCGATCTACGGTGCGCAGTTCCGCGTCGCGGATATGCAGCACGCTTTGCTAAATACTGAGCGTCTCCCGGCCCCGGGAAAGACCGTTGCGCTTGTCGCGCCAACGCGACCGGACACCCGCCGCGCACTGTAGCGAGCCCTACTTTACACCCGGGCGGAACGTCTTCGCCGTTCCGGTGGTGGGATCAATCATCCACGTGAAATAGTTCGGCGGTGCCTTCGTGTTGCCATTCGCTTTCAAACGTTCCCAGTCCGAGAACGAATGCACCGTGATGAACCAGAGCCCGCCCGCAGACGGACTCGTGGAGCCGGCCGACTGGCCGGATGCGCCATAAGGCGGCAGGTTCGTGCTTCCATCGGGCATAAAGCGCATCGGCACATACTCGTAGTTGCGCCCCACACCGCGCGGCAATTCGGGGTCAAATCGCGGGTCGAGTTCGCTCTTGGTCACGATCATCGACGGCGGGTCCTGCGGCGGAATCACGCGATCCTCGCCGAGAATCGTGGACAAAGCGCCTCCGCCGGGAACGCCGGGATTCATGATGATCGTATCCGGAAAGCGGATGATTTTCGAAAGCGCGACAAAGCCGCCCGCTTCGCTGACTTCGAAAGACTGGAACGCACGGAAATGGCCGGTTGCAGGGTCCTCGGGCTTTTCTCCGGGGATTTCATTGTCCGCAAACCGGTAGAAGCGCACCTCGACCATCCGGTTCTTGCTGATTGCCGTCTGCCGCGCGAGCGCCATCTGGTCGGTGAGCATAGCCGCTGCCTGATTGAGCTGCGAACCGCGCAGCATGCCCTGCACGGCAGGCACAGCGAAACCGGCGACGATACCGATAATCAGAATGACGATCAGCAATTCGACGAGCGAAAATGCGTTGCGGGAAGTGTTCGTTTTCATAGTGCGTGCGAGCTCGGAGTGATGCCCGACGTTCCGGAAATCGGGCGCGTTGTCGAGCATTCGTTCAGTTTGGTTCCATGGAGGTGTCGTGTGCATCTGGCAAATACATTGTCCATACAAGCGCTCTAGTCCACCGGAATTCGAGGATCTCACGAAGTTTTCACACACGACGCAGAAACAAGAACGCGAATTCGCTCCGCTCTTGTGTTTACGCGCTAAGACATTCCCGCTTTACCAACACACACCATGCTCAAGTCACTCATCCTTTCGTGCTCGCTCGTTCTCGCGACGGGAGCCGTCGCCCAGGACTCCAAAGCTCCGGCTGCTGAACCCGCAAAGTCGGCAATCAAGCCGCTCGCCTTCACCGAATACACGCTGCCAAACGGCCTGCACGTGATCCTCCATGAAAATCACGCCGCGCCCGTGGTTTCGACGTATGTGCTTTACCACGTCGGCTCGAAAAACGAGCGCTCAGACCGCACCGGTTTCGCGCACTTTTTCGAGCACCTGATGTTTGAAGGCTCGGTGAACATCCCGCGCCAGAAAATCGACAAGTATATCTCCGGCGCAGGCGGAAATCTGAATGCGAGCACGTCGTTCGATGTAACCGATTACTTTTTCAATCTTCCGTCGAATCAGCTCGAACTCGCGCTGTGGATCGAGAGCGAGCGGATGCTGCACAATCGCATCGACGAGACCGGTGTGGAAACCCAGCGGCAGGTCGTGAAAGAGGAACGCCGCATGCGCTACGACAACCAGCCGTATGGCTCGTTGTTTGAGCAGCTCTGCAAAATGGTCTTCGCCGGGACCACTTACGAGTGGACGCCCATCGGCAGCACGCAATACATCGATCAAGCGAAGATCGAGGAGTTCCGCGAGTTCTGGAAAACCTACTACATGCCGAACAACGCAACGCTCGTTATCGCGGGCTCGTTCAAGCCGGAAGAAGCGAAGAAGCTCGTCGAGGCCTACTTCGGTGAGATCAAAAAAGGAACGCTGCCGCCGCGTCCCGTGGTGAACGTGAAACCGCCGGAAAAGCCCGTTCTCGTCGAGGTGAAGGAGGCAAAAACTCCCCTGCCCGCTTCGCTCCACGCCTGGGTGGCGTGCCCGGAGACGCACCCCGACGCCGTCGCGCTCGACCTTCTCGCGGACATCATGGCATCGGGACGCAGCTCCCGTCTTTACCGCCGGCTCGTGGACAAGGAACAAGCCGCCGTCGCCGCGCAGGCGTTCCCGGTGTTGTTTGAGAAAGCAGGGCTCGTCGGCGTTTTCGCCACGGGAAATCGCGGCGTGACGCTCGAGAAACTCGACGCGCTGATCGACGAGGAAGTCCAGAAAGTGAAAGCCGAAGGCGTGACAGCCGAGGAGTTCACAAAGGCCCTGAATGGCAAGGAGGATGAACTCGCTCGCGACAATTCACAAATGAGCGCCCGGGCCCGCAACCTTGCGCGCGCGCGACTCACGTGGGGAAACACTGCGGAGGTAAACAAGGAACTCGACCGCTACCTCGCAGTGAAACGCGAAGACCTCCAGCGCGTGGCAAAAAAGTATTTCGTGAAGGAACAGACCTACCGCCTGCACTACCCCGTGCCGGATGCACCGAAGCAACCCGAAGGAGCCGCCAAGTAAACAATTCACTCAGTTTTTAAAATGAACACCATTTCCCGCATTCTCCTAACCTCCGCAGTCGCGTTGCTACCTTTCACTTCCGACGCGATTGACCGCACGAAGCCGCCGACTCCCGGGCCCGCGCCGGCGGCTGCATTTCCTGACTTCAAAGTGCGCACTCTGGAAAACGGGCTGCGCGTCGTGGTCATCCCCGATGACCGCTCGCCGACCATCACGCTTCGTCTTGTGGTCAAAGCGGGTTCCACGATGGACGGCGGCAGCGGTATCAGCGGATTCACCGCCGGCCTTCTGAACCGCGGCACCAAGACACTCGACGCGGCGGCATTTGCAAACGCCATCGACTCCATCGGCGCAAAACTCGAAGGGAACGCGAGCGCTGATTCGTTGAGCGTCAGCACGAGCGGCCTAACGAAATTCACCGACCGGCTGCTCGAGCTGTTTGCAGACGCGCTGGTGAATCCCGTCTTCCCGGCAGAGGAATTGATGAAGGAACAACGCCGCGCTCTCTCAGGCATCGCCGCGGCGAAAAAGCAGCCCTCTTCGCTCGCTTCCAACTTGATGGGCAAAGTCATCTTCGGCGATCACCCGTACGGAAGCTTCCCGACCGAGGAATCCGTCAAGGCGGTGACACGCGACGCGCTCGTAAACTTCCACACCAAATGGATGGTGCCGAACAACTCCAGCCTCGTAATCGTCGGCGACGTGGACCCGGATGCCATCGTTGCAAAAGTCGGCAAAGCTTTCGCAGATTGGAAAAAGAAGGACTTCCCGCTGGTCAAGCAAGCCGCACCGCCGGCGAGCCTGAGCGGCGTGACGGTGCATCTCGTCGATCGTCCCGAGAGCGTGCAAAGCAACATCATCGTCTGCCACACCGCGCCCGGCCGGAATTTCCCGGACCTTCCCGAACTGAACGTGGTGAACTCCACGCTCGGCGGAGGATTCAGCGGACGCCTGTTCCAAAATCTTCGTGAAAAGCACGGCTACACATACGGCAGTTCGTGCGCGTTCAATTACTACATGCACGGCGGCTACTTCCAAGCCACCGCCGAGGCGCGCACCGAAGTCACCGTGCCGGCCATTAAGGAAATCCTAAACGAAATCGGCCGCATACGCTCCGAGGCAATTCCCGCGGACGAGCTCGAACTTCAGCGCCAATATAACGTCGGCAACTACCTCCTGAGCCTCGAAAGCGCGAGCCGCATCGCGAGCCGGGTGCAGGACATCGAACTCTACGGACTGCCCGCTGATTTCTACAAAACCTACGCTGCGCGCATGGGCGCTGTCACACCGGAGACCGCGCAGAAGCTCGCCCAAAAATACCTGAGCACCGAAAACGTCGGCATCGTCGTGGTAGGAAAAGCCGAAGCGATCAAAGCCGATCTGGAAAAGATCGGAAAGGTCGTGAGTTACGACGCGGATTTGAAGCCACTGAAATAGGCGGCAGTCTTATGGCTGCTGCGGCGTGACAACTTGATAAAACCGCCGCGGCGTGTTCGCCGGCGGCGTATCAATTGTCGTCAGCGGCCCGCCTGCGGCTTGCACCGGGAAGTGCTGAAGCACCGTCCACAGGGCCGCGGTGATGTCGTCCTTGTAGCGCACGGTGTAACTTTTCCCGGCCACTGCTGTGAATGAGATCGCATATTCACCTGCGTTGCCGGTGGTCGTGGTGGATGCGGTGAACCGGCTGTTCGCATCCTGCGGATTGGTGCCGGCGGCATATTCCTGCGCATTGGTCTGACCATCATTGTCCACATCGAGAACGGCGTCGGCTGGATCGTTTGGGTTGAGGCCGTTGGCGATTTCAAACGCATCCGGCAGCCCGTCGCTGTCAGCGTCGCCGAGCACGGTCCACGTCCGCGTCACGGGCGTTTCCTGCCAATCGCCGCCGCTGTTTTGACCGAGCACTTCAATCGTCTGCGAGCCGTCCGCGAGGTTCGTGAGCATGATCGGAGTCGGGTTGTCGTACATCGTGGCGCTGAATGGACCACCATTGAGAACCGAAGCGGGAACGAGCGGCACATTGGCGCTCCAAGCTCCGCCATTGATCCGCCACTTGTAAACCCAGATGCCCGGGCCTGCGACCTGAAGCGTCGCGTAGCGGCTCGCAGTCGTTCCAATCGGAGCACCACTGACACTCGCACCGGCCGGCACCGAGGCCCCCATATCGATTCCATTCGGTCCGGTACCGATTGCAGGCGATCCGGCCTGGAGCTGAAGTGCAGTGCGAATGGTCGTGTAATCAATGCCGGCCGTGCTCACGAACATCGGATCGGCAGTGATGTTCCCGGTGCCGGGCCACTGGTTGCCCTGAATGAGCGAATGCCGAACATCGAGATACGAAGTCGTGCTGCTAAAAAGCGGAAACGGAGTCGCCTGAATAACCGGTGCGAGGTCCCAAGCGATGTTCCCGTTGTAAATCGCACCGGCACCAAGCGGACGCCCGCGCCACGGTTCGCCAAACAGGATAATGCCCGGTGGAATAGGATTTCCTGCGGCCGTCAGCGCGACCGGGTTTGGCACCATCTTGAGAAACGTGTTGTTCTGAAGCACGGCGGCACCTGCATCCTTGAGCAGGAGCAGATGCTCGCAATCATAGAAAAAGTTGCGCGCGATCACGAGTTCGGAAATCGCGGAGCCCTCGCCCGTGGTGATCGGGTTGCTGCTGGAATCCCGCTGCGAACCCTGACGGACATTCAGGAACAGGTTGCCCTCGATGTGTGCGTCGGTGGCATCCATGTCGAAGCAGTCGTCCACGCTCGCCAGAAAGATATTGTCGATAAACCGCGGAATTGGTCCCGGGCGGTTGCCGCCGGTGAAGTCGACGATGTCGTTGTATCCGCTCGTCGGCGGGACGCCCGGCGTGCCGAAGCGGCAGCCTTTGATCAGCGCATACCCGCCAGCCGGCATGTTTGAAAAGTGAATGAGTTCCTGCGCCCCAATCGAATCGAATTCGCAGTTGATCAAATTGCACGAGGTGTAGACGAGGTCCACCATCTGCACGTCCGTATTCAGGAACCGGCAGTTCTCCAGCCGCACCGCCGGGCTGGCGCTACTCGTGCCGCTGCCGCGGATCGTCCCGGAGGTGTTCGCACCGTCGAAATCACACCACACAAATTTGCTTTCCTGCGTACCGGAAATGACGATCCGCTGCCACGCATTCGCTGCATTTGCCCGCACGAATCGAATGGGCTGCGCTTGCGTGCCGATAGCGGTGATTTTGCCCGAACAGGTGATCGCGTCGCTACCCGAGTGACAACGCACTTCCACTCCGGGTTCGATGATTAGTTCCTGGCCTGCGGCGACGTTGAACGTGCCAGTGAGAATGATCGGGCTTTCGGCAAGTTCCCAACGCAAATCGGGCGGCGGCGGCGGCGTCTGAGTGAAGAGATTCACCTTCAGAACAGCATCGCTGGAGGTCAGGTTCTGGTTGGCAAGTTGCACCGCGAGAACGTAGGTGCCACCGGCCGGAGCTACGGCACCGACCGTTCCAAGGACAGTCGTGCGGACCGACTGCGGCGAACTGTTGCCAAACGACGCCTCGTGGCTCGCAACGGTCGTTGTGGTATCATTGAATGCCAACTCACTCGTCAGCGCTGCCGGCTGATTGTCTACGCGAGTTCCGTTGATCCACGCGATAAACCCATCGTCGTAGTCCACTTGGATTACGATTTCATCTGTCGCCGGCGTCCCCGGCGGAACAGTGAAAGTCTTGCGAACGAGGAATGTCCGATAGGTGTTTACCATATCCGTCAGCGTTGTTCCTGCTGCGTTTGCGCCCGAGCCATCGCCATAACCAATCCACCCCGGACCGGAAAGCCACGAGGCATCGAGAGAGGAATCATCGGCGGTCTTCCAGTCGGTCTGTGGAGCACTCGTGCCCTTGCGATAGCGCCACGTGTCGTTGAAGTTTACCAGCGGAGCGGCGAGGGCGATCTGGGCGAGAAGGACGGCGATGAAAATCAGGGAGCGGAGCATGATTTGGAATAAGATGAACAGTTTGTAACACAAATCCCACGATCCTCCAAAGCTTTGCCAGCTATTCGCCTCACGAATTCACTCCCACTTGCCCGGCCGTCGCCCTAAACGAGCGCTTACTTTCTTCCGCATGAACCGCGCACGCTTCGAGCAAATCACCGCACGCTTTTCCAAATTGCGCATCGCCGTCATTGGCGACGTCTGCCTCGACCGTTATCTCGAGATCGATTCCTCACGCGGCGAGACATCCATCGAGACTGGTCTGCCGGTGCACAACGTCACAAACGTCCGCTCCCAACCCGGCGCCGCGGGAACCATCGTGAACAATCTCGTCGCGCTCGGTATTCAGCGAATCTCCGTCGTCGGTTTCGCCGGAAAGGATGGCGAAGGTTTCGAGCTCATGCACGCTTTGCGGAAGATGCATGGCGTGCATCTCGAACACTTTCTCGAGACGCCGCACCGCCGCACCTTCACCTACACAAAGCCGATGCTCGATGGCCGCGAATTGAGCAGGCTGGATTTGAAAAACTGGACACCCACGCCAGCCGAGGTGGAGAAGAAGATCGCGGGCGCAATCCACGCGCTTGTATCAGACGTCGATGCTTTTGTCGTCATGGACCAGGTCGATGTCGCCGGAACCGGCGTTGTGACCGCAGCCGCACGCGAAGCCCTAGGCGAGGTTGCGCGTTCGCATCCAACGCTTCCGATTCTTGCAGACTCGCGAAGGAGCCTGCGCGACTGGCCGCCTGTGACGATGAAGATGAACGGCCGCGAACTCGGCGTTTTGCTGGAGCGCGACCTGAGCGATTTGAGCACGGTTCCTGATGCCGCAGCGAGCCTCGCGACACAAACCGGCCGGCCCGTTTTCATCACGCTCGCAGAGCACGGAATGGTCGGTGCCACCCCCGACAGCGCTACGCACCGCGCCGCCGCACTCCCGATTCGCGGCGAGATCGATATCGTCGGAGCCGGCGACGCCGTGAGCGCGAATCTATGCGCCGCACTTGCCGCCGGGGCCGAAGCGCACGAAGCACTGGAACTCGCCAACGCAGCGGCATCAATTGTCATTCATCAGCTTGGCACCACTGGGGTCGCCAGCGTTGAGGATCTGCGCGGGCTGATAGCGAGTTGACGCATTTCTAAAACCATCGAGGCCGGGAGTCGGAGGCGGAACTTCACTTTGACCGTCAGCCCATGACCAGTCACCGCGCAAGCCCCGGCCTCCGACTGCCGGCCTCTACCGCGCGGAGAATCCCAGTGGTCTTAAGTGCGAGCTATGCAGTCTTTCGCGATGAATGCTCATCAAGGGCCTTGCTCACGACACAGCCGAGTTTTGAAATGTCGTAGGGCTTTGGAATGGCGGCACAGAAGCCGTGCTGGCGGCAATCACTCATCACAGGATCCGCATCGTGGCCGCTGGAGACGATCGCCTTCAGGCCGGGAACCATTTCCTGCATTCGCCGGACGACGTCCCTGCCCGAAACACCGCCGGGAAGACTGAGGTCGGAAATGACGAGATCATACGGTCTGCCCGCTTTCTTTGCTTCTTCGCATGCGGCGAGTGCCTGCGGCGCGTCATACGCTTCGGTAACGTCGTATCCCATCGGACCAAGCACCAAAGTCACGAGCGCACAGATTTCGATTTCATCGTCGAGAATCAGCACACGGCGATTGGGCTTCGGCGCTTGCGCTTCCTGAGCAGGGGAAACTGTCTGGGGCATCTGCAAAATCGTCGAGGGCGAAGGCTCTTCATCTTCGCCCTTCGCAAGAGCGAGAAGCTTGCGATTGAGCTCCTGCGCTTTCAATGCGGCACGTTTGGCTCCGGTGATTCGCTCCATCGTCACCGGGTCGGGCGACGACGTCATCAGGATGAGAGAAAGATTTCCCGTGATGCCCGTGAGAATGTTGTTGAGGTCGTGCGAGAACTTGCCGACCGGTCCCGTGAGGTCTGGAAAACTCGGCGCGGCGGCGATCTGGAAATCCGCTGATTCGCCGGCTTTCGTATTTCGAATAATCGCGAGGTAAGTATTGCCGCGCGAGAGGTGCACTTCCGAGAGCACAATCTCAAGCCGCTCGCCGATTCCCGCGCCCGCCTTCGTGCTCGTGAAAAGCGCAGGCCCCTGCTTGCTTAGTTCCGCGAGGTCCATGGGATGGGCGATCATGCTTCCTAGCTCCTCGCCAATTAGTTCGTCGGTGGACTTGCCGAAAATCTCCTCCGTCGCGGGATTAGCGCCGCGAATTGCCCCGTTTGCATCAAGGATCACGATCGCTTCATCGGTCATCGTGAGGACCGCTCGCAGCTCTGCATCCGCAGCTTCCGCACGTTTTGTCAGGACATCGCGGGCCGAACTCATATTCCGGTATACGATTCCGAGCGTAACGCCGGCAACCACCCCCAGGGCAGCAATTACTCCCAGCAGCGTGGGATCCGGTCCTGGCGCGGCGATCGCGACATCCGGCAGCCCGGCGAGCGCCGACGTTGCAGTGAACCCGAAGCCGAAAGCCGCACGGGTCACGATGGACTGAAAAGTGGTCTGAAGCATTGCAGGCTTACGAGTAGCCCACTGCGTGCCACTTTTACGGTTTTTATGGATTTTCTAGTAAATCAGAATCGAATCAACCGCCACCGCACCCAAATTCTTCCGTCCATCCAGAAACCCAAGTTCCATGAGAAACTGCGCCTTAACCACCTCCGCACCGCAACATTGCAGGAGCCGCAGTGCCGCCGCCGCAGTGCCGCCAGTGGCCAGCACATCGTCAATCAGCGCAACCTTCTCACCCGGAGCCACCGCATCGGTGTGAATCTCGACAATCGCGCTCCCGTATTCGAGTTCGTATTCCTCGGCGCGGGTCGTCCACGGCAGTTTTCCTTTCTTTCGCACCGGGATAAAGCCAACGCCGAGCTTGAACGCCACGGCACTCGCAAAAATGAAACCACGCGCGTCGATTCCCACAATTTTCGTGACGCCGGAACCCGCCAACGAATCAGCGAAAATTTCGATCACTTCGCGGAAAAGCGCGCCGTCGCCAAGCACGGGGGTGATGTCTTTGAAAACAATACCGGGTTTTGGGAAATCGGGGACATCCCGCACGGCAGCCTTGATTCTCGATACGTCGCGCATGGGCTGCCATGTGCCAGATGCCACGCATCACGGCAAGGCTTACAACTCGGCTGCGGTGGTGATTTTTCCCCCTTCGCTCGCGATTCGATAGGCCGGCGCGTGGGTTCGCTTCCGCAGCGACTTGAACAGTTCCGGCACGTCACGCTTCTGCGCACACAACTCGCAGACGCCGCAAGCCTCGCACGCGAGCACCTCGAAGTGCCCATTCTTCTCCACCGGCGTGCCGATAAACCGCGCACCATCACGCGGCGGGAGTTCCGCCTTTTGCATCGCGAGAAAGCTGTAAGGCAGCGCGCGGAGGTCGATTCCCAGCTCGCGGCCCAGTTGCGACCATCGCGCGTCCTGCGCCGCGTGGGACGGGAACGACGTGAAGAAATGACACCAATGCCGCTCATTCTCCAGCGCAAGAATTCCGCACGCCTCCGAATGCGGACACGGCGCAACAATCGAGAACTGCCCGCGTAATGCCTCGCGCACGCCGGAAAGCATCCGGCTGTCCGCATGCGTCCCGGCTTCCACCCAAAGAATTTCGGACGCCTGCGAGGCGAGTATCATCAGTCGCGCGTGCGCCTCCGCCGGCAGCTCGTTCAGCACATGGCTCACCACGAGCAGCGTGTCCGGAGGAAGGCTCGGAGTGGACTCGGCGAAACTTACCGTCACCGCCGGAAAATCAGTCCTCATTCGCCGCTCCGCAAACGACATTGCCCGTGCCGAAACGTCCGCGAGAACTACCTCGCGCATGCCCGGATATGCCTCCACAACCCTCCTCGATGCAACCCCGCTCCCGCAGCCGAAATCGAACACCCGTGTGCTTCGCGGCGCCCAACTCCGGGCGACGAGTTCGCGTAGGACCGCATCCCATTTCCAGCCGATGCGTTCGGCAAAAGTCGTGTCGTACAGCGCAAGCTCCTCGTCGTTCTGCCAGTATCCGCCGCCTGCGTTGGAGCCATCCAGAAACCGCGAGCGAATCCGATTGAGCACGGCGATCTCGCGATTGGAAAAACCCGTGCTCATTTACAAACCCAGCAGCGATGCGAGCCGCTGCGTACGCAGGCCAAAGAACGACATCGTCTCCGCAAACTGTGCGCGCAACGCAGCCGTATCGCAGGGCTGCACCCGCTTCACCGCCGCCAGCATGAGATTCTTCGCCGTGTGCTCGCTCGAAATGAATTCGAACACCTTCGCTTCGTAACCTGAGATTTCCAGCAGCATCGCCCGCAACCCGTCCGTGAGTAACTCGGCCTGACGCTCCGCAAGGATGCCGTGCCGCAGCACCTCCGCGAGCACCGTGGGCGGCGTAAATTCCCGCCGCACCTCCTTGTGACAACACGGGGCGACGACAATCAATCCGGCTCCCGCTCGGATTCCCGCGGCCAGCGCATCGTCTGTCGCAGTGTCACACGCATGCAGCGCAATCAGCAAATCCAGCTTCGCCGGAAGCGCGAAGCTGCCAATCTCCCCGCATGCAAATTGCAGCCCGTCGAAGCCGAGCGACCGCGCCACTTCATTCGAGCGCTGAACCAGCCCCTCGCGTAACTCCACACCCGTCACATTGGTCCGCGCACCGCGCCGCTGGAAAAAATCGTGTGTCGCGAAAGTAAGGTATCCTTTTCCGGCACCCATGTCGCACGCTTCGATCGATTCCGCCTTTGCGAGCGACGAGCCATCCACGAGATGCCCGAGGAGTTCCACAAATCGCTCCACCTGCCGCAACTTGTCCGCCATGCCGGGGCGCGCCGAGCCATCCGGACCGGTCACGCCGAGCTTCTCGAGAAATGGCGCATTCGCCACGGCGCGCACCTTTGGCCGGTCGTGAGCAGTGGAAAGCGCCGCCGCAAACGTCGGGCGCGAAGCCTTCAGAGCCGCTCCCTCCTTCCAGCGCCAGTCGCCTGTCGTGGTAAAAAGATGCGCCTCCTCGAAGTCATCCGCCATCCAGCCTTCCACAAGCTTTGGAGCATTGGCAAAGGACTCGTTGCGCGTCACATCGCGCGTCGCTTCGCGCAGCGTGAAAGAAAGCGCCCTGCCCGCCTTCAACTCCACAATCCTGCCGTACACATTCCGCAGCGAACCCGCGCCACGGCGCCGGCTCAGCGTCAGCTTCACGAAAGTTTCATCGTCGAGGCTCGTGCGCAGCTTTTCCAAAAAGCGGGCGCGGGAATCAGCGGGCGTTTGTTGCATTTGCACGCCTTTCTGAATGCTGAACGCAATTCGCGCCAGCGAGAACGTCGCGCCTCGTTGCGCTTGGCGTCGCCGTGCGAAAGCGGTAACTCTTCGGCCGTGCGCGCCGACATCGAAGACTTCATCATGCATCTCGCGACCGAGCGCGGTCTGTCCGACAACTACCAGCTCTCCACGCGCCGCTCGCTCGAGAACTTCTGCGGCTGGGCCGAAAAGACCCGCCAGCTCGTCGATCCACGCGCCGTGGTGCTCGCGGACCTTCAGGAATTTCTCGCGCATCGCAAACGCGCCGGGCTCGCCGCGGCGAGCATCAAACTGGAGGTCGTGGCATTGAAGATTTTCTTCCGCTGGCTCGCGGCCCGTACGCGCATCCCGCACGATCCCGCCGAAGTCCTGCCGCTTCCCCGCATCGAGCGCTTCCTGCCCGAAACGCTCAACGAACGCGACATTGAGCGCCTTCTCGCCGCCCCCGACACCACGCAGCCACTCGGGCTCCGGGACAAGGCGATGCTCGAGCTCCTTTACGCCAGCGGACTCCGCGCCAGCGAACTCACCGGCGCACGTCTCGAGAATTTCGACGCCGAGCACCGAATCATCCGCGTCACAGGGAAGGGAAACAAGACGCGCCTCGTGCCCGTAGGGCAAAAGGCGCTCGACGCCATCGCACAATATCTGGCCAGCGAGCGGCCCGGGTTGGTGACGAAGCGCACCGGCAGCCACATTTTTCTCACACATCACGGAAAGGGCATGACGTCCACCCGACTGTGGCAGATCGTGAAAACCCACGCCGCGCGCGCCGGGCTGGAACAGAGCGTTTACCCGCATCTCATGCGGCACAGCTTTGCGACTCACCTTCTCGGCGGCGGCGCCGACCTGCGGATTATCCAGGAACTCCTCGGTCACGCCGACATTTCCACAACACAAATCTACACGCACGTCGAACACGCGCGGCTAAAGTCGATACATCGCAAGTTTCACCCGCGCGGCTGAGGCGAATCAGTCCTGGCGGAAGTGATCGAAACCACCCGCGCTCCTGCGGGTGGACCGCCTCGCCGGCTTTGTAAGCTGACCGATTCGAGTGAGTTCCAGCTCCGGAAACCCGCGCTTCCAGTCGCGCTCCAACGCTTCGGCACGGTCAGGTCGAATGGCAAGGAGAAGCTCGAAATCCTCGCCATCGTTCATCGCATTCAGCGGCGTGCTGCCGGGCGTGCATGGCAGTGACATTGGCCAGATTTCATGCCCGCAACCGCTTGCGGCGGCAAGTCGTGGTAGATCCGCGCCCAGACCGTCGCTCAAATCCATCATCGCAGCAGGCTTGTGGTTTTCCGCGAGCCAGCGCGCTTCGACGAGCCGCGGCGTAAAATCGAGATGCTTTCCGCGCAGCGACCCGCCAAGACGGCCGGTCACATAAATGAAATCGCCCGCCTTGCCGCCGGACCGAAGCACACAGCGGGACGGAACCACACTCCCGGTGAGCGAGACATTGACGAATTTCGCCGCCGGCGAACGGCAGGTCTCGCCGCCTACAATCCCAACGCCGAATCGCTTCGCAGCACGCCGCAGCCCCGCATACAATCCGCGCGCCCATTCCAGTTCGGTGCTGCCCGGCACGCCGAGCGTGATGACCGCATGGCCGGGAACGCCGCCCATCGCAGCGATATCGCTGATCGCACGGCAGAGCGCCTTCCAGCCCACGCGTTCCGGCTCATCATCCGCAAGAAAATGTACGCCCTCGATCACGGCGTCGGTTTTCAGGAGCAGCCACGACGCATCGGACTTTTTCCCGAGCACCGCGCAGTCATCTCCCGGGCCGACGATGACATCCTTTCCGACAGGCAACTCCCGCGTGAGCGCCTCGACGACGGCGTCTTCGCCAATGTCGGACAACTTCATGGCTGCTGATGCGCGGTGGCCGCGGCGATGATCAGACTGAGGCTGTTGAAAAACGCGTGCATGAAAACCGGCACCCAAAGCGAGCCCGACCACTCGTATGCCACGGTCAGCGCCAGTGCGAGAATAAAGAGCCCCGGCAGACTCACCGCGTTATTGTGAATTGCGGCGAACAGCACTGCGCCGAAAACCGCAGATGGCAGCGCGCCGATTGCCCGCTTCAGCGTCGCGTAGAGATATCCGCGAAAAAGAAACTCCTCAGCCAAGGGAGCAATTACCGCCGCAGCGACAAACGTGTGCAGAATCACCTTGTAGTCACGCTCGCGAACGCCCGAACGGTAGAGCTCCACGAGTGGTTGAAGCTCCGCGCCTTCGCCAAGCTTCCTCGCGGCGATATCGGTGATAAGAAAGAAGGACGGGAGCAACGCCAGTAACAAACCAAGCGCCAGAGTAGCAGCTTTTCCAAGGCGGACCTTTGACAGCCCGAATGCCTCGGTGATGCTGACATTTCTCGCGTGGAGAAAAACCATGATCCCAATCGGGAAAACCGCGAACTGCAACGCGCCGGGGATAATCTGCTCGAGCTTGAGCGTCGCCGGTTCAGCTTTCGGTGCATTCAGAAACCAAGCGGAAATCGCGGTCAGCCCGAAGAATGCGATGATCAGCCCCACGACTGGAACGTCCGCGAAACTGAACAAATCCGAGCGGATGCGACTGCTGTCGCCACCCACACGTGCAACCACGCGGGTATATGTATACAGCCCCGCAATCGTCGCAGCGACAAGCACCACGTAAATCAACGCGGCGTGCTGCTCGGGAATGAGCAAATTGTCTGAAGCTTTGGCGATTGGAATCACTGGGCGGTGATTCACACCATTCCCGCAAAAACCGCAACCCCGACGTTGGCATTCCTGCGGTCCCGCCGTAGAAGCAGGCGGCATGTTTGATCCGATTCAACGAACGTCGCGCGCCTTGTGGTGGGCGGCCATCCTGTTTTTCTTCGTCACGGTCGCGGACTCGTGGTTCCGCTGGAAGACGTTTCAATATCAGACGTTTGACCTCGCATTTTATGTGCAGGGTCTGTGGCAGGCGTTGCGCGGGCAGGGAAATGTCTCGTTGCTCGAGATGCCCATCATGGGGAATCACGCCGAGCCGATCGTGTTTCTGCTGCTTCCGTTTTTCTGGATTTGGAAGCACCCGATGACGCTCGTCGTCATCCAGGCCGCGCTGCTCGCAACCATGCCTTTCACGGCAAACCGCATCGCGACTTTCATGGAATTCGGCCCGCGTGCAGCCACCGGCCTTGCGATTGCGACCCTGCTCGCACCCGCGGCGGGCTTTGGAGCGCTGCACGAATTTCATCCGGAGACCCTCGCGGCCCCGTTCATCCTGCTCATGATCGAGGCGCGTATCAAGGGCATGGGCGGGCTCCATTTTCTGTGGTTCCTGCTCGCGCTCGCCTGCAAGGAGAACGTCGCGCTGATGCTCGGCTGGATGGGCGTCGTCCATTTCGTCCTCGAAAAACGCAAGGGGCGCGAATGGCAGACGACAATGAACATCATCCCTGCTATCGTCGCCTTTGGATGGGTCCTCGCCTACGCATTCTGGCTTGGGCCGAAATGGAACGGCGGACGCGTTGATTATGGTGGACTCTACTCGCACCTGACCGTGGATGGCGGAATGCTGAAGAATGCCTTCACCAAACCGGGGCTCTTTTTCACCGCATTCTGGCAGGGCCTGACCAGCGGAAATCTTGTCTGGGGATTGCTGCTCCCCTTTATCCTCCTGCCAGTGCTCCGGCTGCGCTGGATGATCATCGCCGCGCCGCTCTTCCTCCAGCATCTCCTCTCGTGGCGATCCTCCGAGTGGCAGATTTACTGGCACTACGGCCTGCCTCTTTTGCCCATCGTGTGGATCGCAGCCACCGAGGCCGCCGCGCGACTTTTCTGGCGCGATGCTGTCGCCACTTACATCCTCGCGGCCTGCGTCGCCGTGCAAATCTGGTTCGGCCCCGTGCGCGCCATCGGCCGCACGATCGCCGCTGCAGGACCCGATTGGCAGAAGAGCCGCGTCCACGCGGACCTCCTCGCCACCATTTCACCCAGCGAGAGCGTGACGGCCAGCCTCGGCTTCCTCTCGCACCTAGCCAAACGCGAAGACCTCCAATCGCTCCAGTTGGTCTCCATGGGCCTCAAAACCCTTGGCGGCAGCCGCTATATACCGCGCCCGACTGAGCACGTGCTTGTGGATTACTCGGACGACTTCACCTTCAGCCGCGAAGCCGCATCCTTTCATCCCAAAATGCGCACCATCACGGGGGAAATCGTTCCTTCGTCCGATGAACTCATGCACCGCTGGCTCGTGGAGAACAGCCTCTGGCCGGTCACTGTGCGCAATTCTTGCGCGCATTTCGTCCGCTCCGAGCCAGAGCGAACAAACCTCGCAACCACGACGGCGAAACGCGTGGATGACAAAACACAGCTCGTCTCCGTCGAGCCCGTGAAACCCGCCGATGGCGACGTCCTGAAATGGAAGCTCATCTGGGAATTCGGCGCCGCGCGTGAGTTTTTCCCGTGGGTAAAACTCGCGCTGCGTGGCGCAGGCGGCGAAACATTCTTCGTCACGAAAGGCCCCGCACTTCCGGGCGTGGCAAGCGGCCAATTCGCAGAGGTCTGGACGGTCCGCAAGCCCGGCTTTCCGCCCGGGAAATACAATGCCCTGCTGCTAATTCAGGACCCGCTCGGGGCCACGACTTTCAAAGGATTTGCGCTCTCCGTCGGCGAAGTCGAAGTCAAGTGACGCACCAGCCGCCGCGCTTCGCTCCAAATCCGAACTACTGAACAAACTCAAGGCGGCACATGAACCGGTGAGTCGCGCGCGGCTCCGTTTCAACAAGGCGGTCGCCGCTACTTCCGCCGCAAGCCCAGCGCTTTGATCCGCGAGGCAAGCGTCGTCGGTCTCATGCCGAGCAGGGCGGCAGCTCCGTCGGGGCCGAAGATTTTACCTTTCGTCTGCGCGAGCGCTGCGGCGATGCTCTCGCGTTCGCGCTGTTTCAGTTCGGCACGTGTGAAGACTGGCGAGCCATCGGGGATTTGCACGGTCGGTGCCGGGCGTGATGTCGATGGCAGATCAAATTGCAGCGGGCCGCCCTGTGCGATGATGACCGCGCGTTCGACGGCGTTTTGCAGTTCGCGGACGTTGCCGGGCCAGTCGTGCGCGGTAAGCTGGCGGGCGGCGGTGTTTGTGAATTTTGGGGGCCGCCGATTCATCCGTTTCGCGGCCGTTTCAATGAAATGCCCGGCGAGACGCGGGATGTCCTCGCGGCGGTCGCGCAGAGGCGGGTTTTCGATGGGGAAGACGCTGAGCCGGTAGAAGAGATCCTGACGGAAACGGCCAGCTTCGACCTCGGCTTTGAGGTCGCGATTGGTCGCGGCGATGATGCGCACATTCACCTTGCGCGGGCGCGTGTCGCCGACGCGTTCGATTTGCTGCTGCACTTTCCGCAACGCGGCGCTTTCACCCACGAGGTCGCCGCTGCCGCGCGCGGCGGTCGCCTCTTCGCGCAGGTAGCTGTTTTCCTCTTCGAGCCGCTCTTTGAGGTATTCGATTTCCTCGAAAGCGCGCGCGTTGGCGATGCTCACCGCAGCGTGGTCGGCGAAGACGCGCAGCCATTCGAAATCGGTCGAGTCGAGGATGAGCCGATCGAAAATCGCGAGCACACCGAGCACTTCGCCGCGAAAGACCAGCGGGTGCCCAGCGAAGGTCTGGATGCGCTCGCGGTCGAACCATTCGCGGTCGGCAATCCACGCCTCGTCGCCGCGCACGCCCGGCAGCAACATCGGCTGGCCGGTCTTGGCGATGGTACCGATTTTCCGCCCGCCGAGCGGGAACCGCCGGAACGCGCCGTCGGTGCGCGTGAGATCGGTATCGGCCGTTTCGGAATTGCCCGCGCTTGCGACGAGGTGCAGGCAGCGCGTCTGCTCGGGGCACTCCTCGCGGAAGCGGCACGTTTCGCAAAGGTCGCCCATGTCGATGAGCCAGATGCGCGCAAGCGCCACGTTTCTGCATGCAGCGATGCCGCTGACTATGGCCCGCAGCACTTCAGGCAGAGAGCGGTTTTGCGCCATGGAAACCATGACCTTTGGAAAATCGACGCAGTTCACGGTGAATATCTACGATAAGTCGTAATACTTTACGACTTTTATTCGTAGTTACGAACTTTCGTCATTTTCTGAGCACACAGTATCGTGCGACTTTTTCTCTGTAAAACGCCAATCCTTCCGCCCGAATGCTGGATGGCACGCGTCCTGTGTAAGCAGGGTGAACGACTTGCACTTTCGACTCCAATGACAACCGACGCGACTCACTTCATCCAATTCATCTTTGCCCTGCTGTTCATCGGAACACTCGCCGCAGGAGCTTACCTCCTTATCAACTCGGAGCGACTGTTCGGGGCGGATCCCGATGCGCCGAGCGAGACCAGCAGCGGACGGGCTTACGGCAAAATGCAGGCATTCGTCGTCTGGGCTCACGTCGCCGCGCTCACCGGGGCGTTCGCATTTCTTTTGCACTAAATCACTATGACAAACACCGAATCGAACCACGCCCCCGACCTCACTCAACGTCCGCCGCGCAGCCCGCGCGTCCGCCTTGGCGGATACGCCATGCTCGCCCGCGTCATCGACAAAGCCCGCGCCTCGCTCATCGGCAAAGCCGGCGATTACAAATATGGCAACCCGATGGACCAGCACTTTTTCGCCTTCACCGGCATCGCGCAGGACGCGCTACTCGAGCAGGTGAAAACGGGCGCAGGCGACTGGGCGCTGATGCTCTGGGTGAATGCGAACGCTTTGCCAAAACGCGCGCCGCACGAAATTCGCGCATGGTCCGCGTGGCTCGAAACGATGCCCGTCGGCGAGGCCGAGGACCTGGAATGGTTCGCCGCGCAAGCGAGGCGCATCAATCCTGCGCGCACCGACCTCCAGACCATCATGGACTACCTCGATGCCGACGACCACGTGAGCTTCGGAGGCGCGGCGTAATTTTTTACAATCATGAGCATGCAACGCCCACCGCTCCCGCCTTTCACCGAGGAAACCGCACGGCAAAAAGTGCAGCTCGCCGAGGACGCGTGGAATTCGCGCGACCCGGAGCGCGTCTCGCTCGCCTACACGCCCGACACCGAGTGGCGCAATCGCGCCGAGTTCCTGCACGGCCGTGAGGAAGTGGTCGCCTTTCTCCGCCGCAAATGGGCGAAGGAACACGACTATCGCCTGCGCAAAACGCTCTGGGCCTTCACGGAAAATCGCATCGCCGTGCGCTTTGAATACGAGTGGCACGACGACGCCGGCCAATGGTGGCGCGCGCA
>SXGQ01849984.1_pt1 | contig 38527 bp, 28 predicted proteins | sample 3178371 | NCBI WGS metagenome assembly SXGQ01 (sample SAMN11356859, study PRJNA531348) | freshwater metagenome | isolation source: freshwater sample F1-20 | place: China: Fuxian Lake, Yuxi | collected 2017-12-25
CGTGCACGGCGGCACGGGGACCGACGCCCACAAGGCGGCGGTCGTCGGCGACACCGTGGGCGACCCGTTCAAGGACACGAGCGGCCCGAGCCTCAACATCCTCGTGAAACTCATGAGCATGGTGAGCGTGGTGGTCGCCGGGCTCGTCGTGCGGTATTCGCTCGAGGCCATGGGCATTTTTTAGGTCTTCGCGGTGGCGTCGGGGTTGCCCACACCCCGTCGTCGGACGTTCGCTGCGGCTATCCTGCCCTCCGCTCACTCGATGCTGCCGGCGGTTCGGCATCCATGCCTCCGCCTGGCAGCAACGCCGGCTCCCGGGGCATGGGCAACCCCTCTGGTCCACTCTGCATGCAGCCTGGATTCGCGTTCACTGTCGAGGCGACGGACCAAGCGGCGCGGGCGGGCACCCTGAAGACGCCGCATGGCAGCGTGCCGACGCCGCTCTTCATGCCGGTGGCGACGCTGGCGAGCGTGAAGGGTGTCGATATCGGCCGCGTGGCCGAAACCGGTGCGGGGATGGTGCTCTCGAACGCCTACCACCTGCACCTGCGGCCCGGCGAGGCGATCGTCGAGGCGGCCGGGGGCGTGGCGAAGTTCATGGGATGGGGCGGGCCGACGCTCACCGACTCCGGCGGATTCCAGGTCTTCAGCCTCGCGCGGCAGGTGAAGGTGACGGAGGAGGGGGCCTTTTTCCGGTCGCACATCGACGGGAGCCCGATCGACTTCACCCCTGAAAACTCGATGCTCATCCAGCAGCGAATCGGGGCCGACGTCGCCATGCAGATGGATCACGTCGTGGCCCTGCCGGGTGAACGGGCCGTCGTGGAGGACGCGATGCGGAGGTCGCTCCGGTGGGCGGAACGGTGTCGCGCGGCCCACACGCGGAGCGATCAGGCGCTGTTTGGGATCGTGCAGGGAGGGCTCGATCCGGAACTGCGGCACGAGAGCGCCGAGGGGCTGCGTGCCCTCGGTTTCCCCGGGTATGCCGTGGGCGGGCTCTCCGTCGGCGAAGGACCCGAGGCGATGGTTCAGGCGTTGCATGCAACGGTGCCCCACCTTCCCGGCGACCGACCCCGCTACCTGATGGGCGTCGGGCAGCCCGCAGACATCATCGCCGCCGTCGCGGCGGGGATCGACATGTTCGACTGCGTGCTTCCCACGAGGTGCGGCCGCAACTCGCTGGTCTACACCTTCGGAGGCCAGGTGCGGCTGCGAAACGCCTGCCATGCGACCGCCGATCGGCCGCTCGAGGAGGGCTGCCCCTGCATCGCCTGCCGCCACGGCCGTGGCTACATCAGGCACCTGTTCCTCGCGGGCGAGATGCTCGGGCCGATTCTGGCCTCCATTCACAACCTCACCTTTTATCAGCGGCTCGTCACCCGGCTGCGGGAGGCGATCGTCGCGGGGCGGCTGGCGGCCATCGCCGGGGAACTCCTCTCGGCCATGGGGGCACCGGAGCCGGGCGAAGCTGCATCCTGAGCCCCGTGCGTGGCGTCCGCCCGCCACGCACCGCTCTTGTCGCTCGCGCGCGGCGGCCACTACATTTGCGGTCTTGTGTTTCCGGGACCCTCCCCCCGGCACCCCCCATCCCAACCGGTTGAACGATGACGCTTCCGCCTTCGACCCCCGTGGTGTCTCCGCTCGTGGCAGCGGCGTGGTGTCTCGCCCAGGCCGGGGAGGGGGGCGGGGTGCGGCCGGAGGTGCCCTTCGCCCTCCAGTACCTCCCGCTCCTGGCGATCGCGGCCGCCGCCTACCTGTTGCTCTTCCGCCCGGAACGCGAGCGGATGAAGAAGCAGCAGGAATTGCTCGGGGCGCTCAAGAAGAACGACCGCGTGGTCACCTCGTCCGGCATCTACGGAACCGTCGCCAATGTCGAGCGTGATGCCGACCGGGTCACGCTCAAGGTGGACGAGGCTTCCAACGTCAAGATCGTCGTCACACTTTCGAGCGTCGCCCGGGTGCTTCGCGATGGGGACGCAGGTGGCGGAGCGGGCGACGGCGGTGGAAGCTCCTGAGCCCCGCCGCAGGGGCCGGCTTTTTGAACGGCCGCGTCCGCAGGATCGGCCAACGAACGACATACGCAGGAACAGGGTCAGGCATGAATACCTCGAGCATCGCATTCGGTCTTCTCGCGCAGGCTGCAGCCGCCATCCCCACGGCGCCGGCCGCACCCGTGGAGTGGTGGCGTGAGAACTGGGCCCTCTGGGGCATCGCGCTGCTCACGCTCGCGGTGCCGACGTTCGTGGCATGGCTGATCGCCGGCCGTCTCCGGGCCGCCGACATGTGGGGACGGATCGCCACCGTGCTCGTCGCGCTCACGGCCGGGGCCGTCATCTGCTGGATGGGGTGGCCGCCGCGGCTGGGCATCGACCTCAAGGGGGGGCTGATCCTCGTCTACGAGATCGACACGTCGAAACAGGCTGCCGCCCGCGTTGACGACACGGTCCGGCGGCTCGAGGGGATGCTGGCCACCCAGGAAGGCAGCCAGGGTCGGCTCAGCCGCCGATCGGGCGGCGGCGTCACCGTGCGGCTTGCCACCGGCGATGCCACCGCCCGCGAGGCCTTTCTGGCCGCGGTGAGCGCGGCGGATTTCGACCGGGTGGCGGTGCGGGAGTCGGGGCGGCGTTCCACCGACGACGCACTCGAGGTCGATTTTGACGTGGTGCCCGAGGCGGCGTCGATCGCGATGGACAAGCTTGTCGCCGCCGTCAGCCGGCGGGTCAATCCGGGCGGCCAGAAGGAGGTCACGGTCCGGCAGTACGGTCTCGACCAGATCGAGGTGATCATTCCGGATGTCGAGCAGTCGGAGGTCGACCTCATCAAGCGGATCGTGTCGAGTGCCGGTGTGCTCGAGTTTCGCATCCTCGCCAACCGCGAAGACCCGCGGCATCAGGCCGCGGTCCTGCTCGCCGGCAAGACGGCCGGCGCGACGGTGCGTCAGAAGGAGGAGATCCTCGCCCGCTGGGTGCAGCTCGACCCGGCGAAGATGGATCCGGCCGACGATCGGCGGCTCGTCACCCGACCCACGCCGGACGGCGGCTTCGAGGTGCTCGTGATGGCCGATCCGTTCAATGTCACCGGCGGGGATCTCGGCCGGGTCAGCCCGAGCATGGACGAGAACCTCAGCCCGTGCGTGAACTTCACGCTCAATTCCAGCGGTGCCGCCCGGTTCGGCCTGCTCACCGGCCGCAACCTCCCCGACCCCGCCAACGGCCTGCAGAGCCGTCTCGGCATCCTGCTCGATGACGTGCTGCAGTCGGCGCCGTCGATCCGCAGCACGATCACGTCGTCAGGCCAGATCACCGGCAGCTTCAAGCAGCCGGAGGTCGATTTCCTCGTCGAGGTGCTCAATGCCGGCAGCCTCCCCGCCGCCCTCCGCAGCGAGCCGATCAGCGAGCAGCGGATCAGTTCGCAACTCGGCGACGACACGATCAAGTCGGCCCGGATGGCGATGCTTTTGGCCACCCTCCTCGTGCTGACCTTCATGCTCGCCTACTACCGGTTCTCCGGGTTCGTGGCCGACCTGGCTGTGCTGCTCAACATCGTCCTCGTCGTCGCGGTGATGATCTCCTTCAAGGCCGCCTTCACGCTCGCCGGTCTCGCCGGCCTCGTGCTCTCGGTGGGCATGGCCGTCGATGCCAACGTCCTCATCTACGAGCGCATGCGGGAGGAGATCGACCGTGGTGCCGCGGTGCGGATGGCGATCCGTAACGGCTTCCAGCGGGCGTTTTCCACCATCGTCGACTCGAACCTCACGACGCTGATCACGGCGGTCGTGCTGTTCGCGATCGGCACCGACCAGCTCAAGGGCTTCGCCGTGACGCTGTTCTTCGGCCTGCTGCTCAATCTCTTCACCGCGGTGTTTTGCTCCCGCGTCGTTTTCGATCTCGCCGAGCGGAATCGCTGGGTCAAGACGCTGTCGATGGCGAGGCTCTTCGGCCAGACCAACTTCCAGTTCGTGAAGTGGATGAGGCCGGCGGTCGTCTGCTCGCTGCTGGTCATCGCGGCCGGCGTCCTGGCGGCCTGGCAGCGGGGGCAGGGGCTCTTCGACATCGACTTCACCGGCGGCACGAGCGTGCAGATCGAGTTCAAGCCCGACAAGCCCCTCGACATAGCCGCCGTGCGTGCGGCCGTCGCCTCCCTTCCCGACGCGGCCGTCAGCGCCGTTTCGACTTCGGAGGGCGATGCCGACCTGCGGTACAAGATCGACACGTCGCTGCGTGGCGACGATGCGAACGACGTGGAGGCGCGGATCCGGGGCTTCTTCCCCGATCGGCTGGCCACCTACGGCATGGAGATCATCGACGTGGCGACGGCGGCCCGCGACGAGGCCGCCGACGGGAAGCAGGAGGGCGAGTCGTCTCCGCCCGCGGTCACCACCGCGACGCTTCGATTTCCCCAGAAGATCAGCCGGCCCACCCTGCGGGCCACCGTGCGGGAAGGGCTCGAGTCGGAGAAGATCGGCGACGCCGACTTCGACATCGCATCGACCGACGCTGGCGCCTCCGCCGGGCGTCCGTGTCGTGACTGGACGCTGACGACCACGCTCGACCCGGCCTCGACCCGGGGGATTCTCGAGGGCGTGAAGGCGAAGCTCGCCGAGACGCCGGTCTATCTGGCCGCCAACACGATCGGCGGGAAGGTGGCGGGCAACACCAAGGTGACGGCGGTCTACGCGCTCCTGGCGAGCCTGCTGATGATCGTGCTCTACGTCTGGATTCGATTCCAAAACGTCGCCTTCGGGCTGGCGGCGGTGATCGCGCTGGCGCACGACGTGCTGGTGGCGGTCGCCTGCCTGGCCATGAGCAAGTATGTCGCCCCCTTCCTGGGCTGGGCTCTGGTGGACGACTTCAAGATCAGCCTCGACGTCGTGGCCGCGCTGCTCACGATCATCGGTTTTTCCATCAACGACACGATCGTGATCTTCGACCGGTTGCGGGAACTCCGCGGCAAGGGGCGATTCGTGACGGCCGACATGGTGGATCGCGCCGTCAACCAGACCCTGAGCCGGACGATCCTCACGTCGGGCACGGCGTTGTTGGCGACCCTCATCCTCTACGCGGTGGGCGGGCAGGGGATCCATGCCTTCGCCTTCACGATGCTCATCGGCATCATCGTCGGCTCGTACAGCACGATCTACATCGCATCGCCGATCGTGCTCTGGCTGCAGCACGCGTTTGCAGGGGGCGAGCAGTCGGCCCGTGCGCCGGGTGCGGCGATGCAGCGGGCCTGAACACCGCGACCGGCCGGGCCGGTTGCGCAAACCTGGCGGCTCATGCCAATGGCGCCGCCCGGCGGTCTGCCCCCGGCGGTGCGTCGGCGGGCGGAACGCCCGTTTGGCGGCCGGTGGTGGGGCATGATTGCCCTGTGGCGGATGCTGGCCGGCAACCGCCTTCAGGAGCCAGACACCCGTGGGTCGCATCGCGAGCTGTATCAGATTTCTTCTCGGGCTCGGGATGGTGACGGCGGGCGTCACGATGGCCGTGCCGTTCGGGTGCCTGGTGTCGGACGGCTGGAGGCGGTCGATGGGTGACGGCGTCCCGGCGGCCGTCGCGACGCCGGTCGCGGCCGCTCCCGTGGCCGGGCCGGCGAACGGTGCGGCTCGGCAGTGGCTCGTGCCCGACGACATGCAGCCCGGCCCGGTCGATCTGCAGGCTGACTACGTGCCGCCACCCGCACCCGACCTGCTGCCGCCGGTGAATCCGGCGATTGCCGCCGTCGGCCCGGCGATGAACGGCATGTACCGCTCCACGCTCGAGGTCCCGCCCCCACCGCTCCTCGATGCCCAGGCCCCGCCGCCTCCGGCCGCGGCATGGTCGGCCCCCGAGCCGGCACCGCGCCTGCCGCCGTCCACCGGCATCGCCGCCGATCTCGTGCCGGCGACGTGCGTCGTGCGCGACGGGGACGATCTGACCGGCATTTCGACGAGGTTCTACGGGCATCCCGGGGGAGCCACCGCCGTCTGGCAGGCCAACCGCGATCTCATCCCCGATCCCAACCTGCTCCCCATCGGAGCCGAACTCCGGCTTCCCCCGGCGTGGTCGGTCGGTGGACCGCAACTGGTGTCGGCGGGCAGCGGACGTTCGATCGAGCCCCCCGCCGGCCCCCCCGTGCCGCGATCGATGCCGGCAGTGCCGGTTGGTCAGGGAAACCCGCCGGTCTGGCTCGGCACCCATGCCGCTCCACCGACCGCCGCCGCACCTGTGAGGCCGGCCGTGAGCGGCGGCACGGTGCGGCTTGCGGCCGGTGAGACGCTCGAAACGTTGGCGGTTCGATTCTACGGCGACCCGAGCGCCGCGCAGCGTATCTGGGAGGCCAATCGCGATCGGCTCCGAAGTCCCGACCTCGCAGTCACGGGCATGGAGCTGCGGCTGCCGTAAGGCGGCGGGCCACCCCCCGAAACACTGCAAAGGTCGAGGCTCGAGCGCATCCAGGTTCCGTGGAGCACCGGCTCAGGGGCGGCAAAAGTCGCCGCTCCGCGGTCCTCCGGATGGTCGCCGGGGCGAGGATACGCCCAAGGCTCCTCGAGCGTTCGCCGACCCCCTCGCCTACCCCTTCCAATGTGCCGCATCGTCGCCAGAGCCATCCCGAATGCGCTCTAGCGTTTGGTGCCGGCGGCGGTCTTCATGAACCCGATGATCAGTTGCGCCGGATCGACCCCTTCGCCGGGACGTTGGGAGGCGAGGGCATCACCGCTGGTGCTCGCTTCGTTGACGAACAGGGCCAGCGTTGCATCGACCGGCTTGACGGGGGAACCGTCCTTCTTCTCTCCGAAGGGATGCCGGCTGTCGAACCAGCTCTTGGGTCGCTGTCGCTTGAGTTGATCGAAGACCTTCACGGCATCCCGATCATCGGCGGCTGCGATCACTAGCAGGGGCACCGTGCGTCTCATCGCCTCGCTCGTCAGGGCCGTGGCGATCGAATATCCCTTGCTCGTGAAGGCCGGGCTCACCATGATCAGGCCCGTCACCGCACGGCCCTGTGGGCCGCTGGCGAGGTCCGGCCAGAGAAAATCGGCGGCCGTCCAGGTGGCGGCCAGCGACGCGCCCAGCCCTGACCCCACCACGAACAACGGCTCCATCGGGAGCTTGTCGTCTTCGGCCTGCTGCTTGATCCAGTTACGGACGCATTCGAGGTCGCCGCGCACGCTCGCCTGTTCCCGCTTTTGTCCGCCGCGGGTGGCGACCATCATGTCGAAGTCGGGCTTCTTCAGCAGCTTGTGCTGGTCTTCCGGCGATCCGGGAAGATTCTTGAGCGGGGAGTCACCATGGCCCCGCAGATCGGGGGCCACGACGGCATAGCCGCCTGCCTGCAGTCGTCTTGCCAACGGTTCGACCGTGAGATGCGAGCCGCCAAGGTCGTGGACCAGGATGACGGTGCCCAGGGGCGGCTTCTCCTCCAGCACCGGGTAATACCAGGCGACGACCGCGACGCCGTCGCTGGTCTCGAGCGGCACATCAACCGGGGGTTTCGGCGCCGGCGCGGCCTTCGTCTTCCCGCCGGCGGCGGGGGGCGCTGCCGCGGGCTGGCCGGCCACGGGCCGGTTCGTGGCGAGGGCGGCAGCCAGGCAGACGATGATGGCGGATCTGCGAAAGAAACAGCGGTTCATGGCTATGGAAGGCGAAACTCGCTCGTCCCGGGGGCTCAGGGGGCGGAAGTCGCCCTCCGGGAATAGAATACCGTGGTCTGCACGAACTCGGCCATGGCGGGGCCGACATCCTCCAGGGCGGTCCAAGCGGGCTTTCCCGGCGGTGGCGCCGCCGTGATGCCCCGAAACGAGGGATTACCATGTCTTGGCTCGAGCCGGCGCGACGGTGGTGGCAGGAGTTCACGGGCGAGGAGGAGACGCCCCTGGACGGCGACACGCCCGCCTGGGCCATGAGCCTGACGCTCCACGTCGCGGTCCTTCTCGCACTGGCGTTCGTCGGCATCCCGTCGATCGCCACGAAGCAGCCGCCGATCACGATTCTCGCTCCGACGCCGGTCTTCGAGGACGAGTTGCTCGCTGCGCCGGAGATGACCGTGGCGGTCGAGGAGTCATCGGCATCGGCGTCGGCATCGGATACCGAGACCCTCGAGATCACCGACGCCGTCGCGTCCCTCGTGTCGGATGAACCGGTGGTGACCGTCGACGTGGCCGAGGCCCTCGATGGCGAACTGGTGATCGCCCCCATGGACCTCCCTCCCACCGGCGTCGAACTCGGCGAGTATCTGCAGGTTGGCCGGGTGGGAGCCGGCGACACCGGCGTGGGAACGGCCGGCACCGGCGGGGCCGTCGATCGCCTTACGATGGAGATCGCGGCCTCGCTCCAGCAGCGATCGACCGTCGTCTGCTGGGTGTTCGACCAGTCGGTGAGTCTCGCCGGACAGCGGAAGGAGATCGCAGGACGGCTGGAACGCGTCTTCGACGAACTCGGGCTCGCCGGAGCCGAGGTGAAAGACCACGAACTGCTCAACCTCGTGTTTGCCTACGGCCAGAAGGTCACGCCGGTCGTCAAGGAGGCCGTGCGGGAGACCAGCGGGGTCGTCGAGGCGATCGAGTCGATCCCGATCGATGAATCGGGCGTCGAGATGACCTTCACCGCGATCGCCGAGGCGGCCAAGGCGGCCAAGCAGATGCGGATTTCGGCCGCGAAGCGGAACGTGATGATCATCTGCTTCACCGACGAGGTGGGCAACGACCAGCAGTATGCCGATCAGGTGGCCGCCTTTTGTCGTGCCCAGGCGATGCGGGTCTATGTCGTCGGGGTGCCGGCCCCCTTCGGCACCCGCGAGGTGAAGATGAAGTTCCGGGAGTTCGATCCGAAATACGACAACGACGTGCAGTGGGCCGTCGTCGAACAGGGCCCGGAGACGCTCTACCCCGAGTTGGTTCGAGTGCGGTCCGGCAGCGACGCCGACGAGCCGATCGACTCCGGGTTTGGCCCGTTCAGCCTCTCGAAACTCTGCGCGGAGACGGGCGGAATCTATTTTTGCGTGCACGCCAATCGAAACGCCAGCGGCCGCGTGAGCGACGGCGAGGTCGCCGACATGTCCTCGCGGCTCAGGTATTTCTTCGATTCCACCGTGATGCGCAACTATCGGCCCGACTACCAGTCGGCCGCCAAGATCGACAAGATGCTGGCTTCCAACCGCGCCATGAAATCGCTGGTCGAGGCCGCGCGGAGTTCGCAGGTTGGCCCGATGGATTCGCCGAGACGGGTGTTCCCGAGGCAGGACGACGGCGCCTTGGCGCTGCTGCTGAGCGAGGCCCAGAAGAAGGCGGCCGTGTTGCAGCCGAAGATCGACGCGATCTACGGCATCCTCGCGGCGGGGCTGTCCGACCGTGACAAAATCGACGAAAAGCGGTGGCAGGCGGGGTACGACCTGGCGATGGGCCGCGTGATGGCGCTGAAGGTGAGGACCGACGCCTACAACATCATGCTTGCCCAGGCGAAGGCGGGGATGAAGTTCAAGAATCCCAAGAATGACACGTGGAGACTCGAGGCCGACGACGACATCTCCGCGGTCGGGTCACAGACCGAGAAACTCGCCGGCCAGTCGCTCATGTTCCTGAAGCGGGTCGTCAATGACCACCCCGGCACGCCCTGGGCCAAGATGGCGGCCGACGAGCTGCGGCAGCCCCTCGGCTATCGATGGGACGAGAGCTACACCGGGGTCAATGCTCCGAAGATGGGCGACGGCGGCGGCGGTGGCAATCCTGCCGATGATCGGCGGCGGATGGTCGCCCCGCCGAAGCCGAAGCGGCCGCTGAAGAATCTCTAGAACGCGGCCGGGTCAGGTGGCTCGTCGAATCCGCTCCGGTGGCCACGGCCGTCCCGGATCCGGCTCAAAACGTCAGGCTGTCCTCGGCGAAGACTTCCCGGCTCTCGTAGGCGTGGAAGCATCTCGAGATCTTCTGCGAGAGGATCTGGAGGAACATGCCACGAAACTCCCCCTCGGACCGGTCGGTCGCGGGGATCGCGGTGTTGGACGGAAAGGCGAAGTCGTCGATCCGCTTTTCGAAGAGGACCTTCTTCGAAGAGACTTCGAACACGCGGACGTGGGCCGACGCCCGGCCGCGGTAGAGCGTCGAGCCTTCGTGCATCCGAAACTCCTCGAGATCGATACCGACGACGAGGTCGGCGTCGAGTGACTTGCCCAGAGTCGGGTAATCGACCCACGAGTTCTCGTCGATCCAGCGGGCCACTTCCTGTTGTCCGATGACCCGCGCGCGGCGGACCTTTCCGTCGAGCTGCGTGCCGACCAGCGTGGCGAGTTCGCGGGCGGAACCGGCATCGCTGAACTCGAGCTCCACGATCGGCCTGCAGACCACGGCCACATGCTTGCCCCGCAGCCCCTTGAACTCCGCAGGCACGTCGGCCGGCTGGAGCAGGTAGGCGGCCGTCAGCAGGGTCGAGCAGCCGCAGCAGGCCGGGATCATGAGGAGCGTCAGGGCCGCGAGGCTGACACCTCGGGAGGCGGAGGCGAACATGTTCGATTCCTGGGTGGTCCGGCCAGGCGTTGGCCGGGGCGGGGGAGGGTAGCCCCGCACTCGGGGCTGCTCAATGCCGCTTCGACGACCGTCATCTGGCAGAATGGGCAAGGAGCGAGCCATGGGATCCACGAAGCAGGCGAACGAGCGGGTCGAGCCGGCGGACGAAGACCGCCCCGGCTTCGTCGCCGCGTTGCGGGCCGCGCTCCCGGCGGAGGGCTTCTGGACGATGCCCGTGATCGCCGCCGTGTCGGGGGGAGCCGACAGTGTGGCGCTGCTGATGGCGTTGCGGCGGATCGTGCCAGCCGCCGCCGAGCGGCGGCTGATCGTCGTGCATGCCGAACACGACCTGCGGGTGACGGCGGCCGCCGACAGGGCGTTCGTGGAGGCGCTCGCGGACCGACTTGGCCTGGCGCTGGTCTGGCGGCGGCTCTGCGTGCGCGACGCCGACGATCTCGGCGAGGGGATCGAGGGCCGGGCCCGTCGGCTCCGGTACGGTTTCCTTGCGGAGGTCGCCGCCGCCGTCGGCGCGAGGCACGTGGTGGTGGCCCACACGGCCGAAGATCAGGCCGAAACCATCCTGCAGCGCATGCTTCGGGGCACCGGGCTTGCCGGCCTCGGCGGCATGCCGGCGGCGCGGGCCCTCGATCCGGGCGTGTCGCTGCTGCGGCCGATGCTGGGGCTGGCCCGTGCCGACGCGAGGGCATTTCTTTCCGCGATCGGGCAGGAGTGGCGGGAGGATCCGACCAACGCCGATCCGCGGCATGCACGAAACTTCCTCCGTCACGAGGTCATCGCCCGCTGTGAGGCCGGGCCGTTTCCGGCCGCCACGGAATCAATCGTACGACTGGGCCACCAGGCCGCGTTCGTGGCGGCGGCGATCCGCAGTGCGGCCGAACATCTGCTCGAGGCATGTGCGAGCCGGCACGCCGACGGCCGCATCGTCCTGCGGGCCAACGAGATCGCCCATCTCGACGGTCATCTCGTGGCCGAGATTTTCGTGGCCCTTTGGCGTCGGGAGGGCTGGCCGCAACGCGACATGACCGCCCGACACTATGCGGGGCTCGCGGCGATGGCCGGGGGTGACGTGGGGGCCGCGACCGCCTTCGATGTCCCGGGGCGGATCAAGGTGCGGCGACTGGAGAATGGCCACCTTCACATCCAGCCGCTGTCGCTCCCCGACGAAAGCCCCCCGTCGTGAGCCGAGGCCCGGCGCCGGAGATGTGCCGATGGTCCCGGGCGATGAGCAGAAGGTGGAAAACGTCTGCCCGAGCAGGATGAGGGGATCATCGGCCGGGGAATCCCGCGTCAAAAACCGCAGAAGCCGAAGTTATACGGCTCCCAGTTGAGCCTCGCGCGTCAAGGGTTGATTGCCCGCGGATTGGGAATCTGGTGGGTGACGCCCGCCGCAGGCGGTTGGTCGGCCTACGCCGGCTCCCGGGGCACGGGTAGCCCCTCACGGTCTCCTTGTTCGCCGAGAAGAACGGCGCCACATGCGTGGTTCCCTGCGAACCCTGATCGTGTCGGCTTGGCCATCTTTATCGCCGGGGAGGGGGCGAGCAAGCTTCGCCGCCGCGAGCATGCCGTCATGATCCTTGACGGCGCAGGCTGGCATCGCGCTCACAGGCTGCGATGGCCACGGCGGAAGCCATCAGGAGCTACCGGACGCTTCGCAGGAAAAACATCCGATCCATCTGCAGAACCCGGTGGATCACGCCTGAGGATCAAGTAGGAACCGTATCAGTGGTGCATGCCCTTGGCCTGATAGCCGCCGCGGGCCCGGAACCAGCCGAGCAGGAGCGCGTAACAGGCGAACATTGCGGCGGGCACATAGGCCGTGAGTTTCAGCGCCTGGCGGCCTCCGAACAGGCCTGCCTGTTCGACGAGGGGCTTGTCCGCCGCGGCCGACGTGCTCGCGGTGCCCGTCCACCAGGTCACCAGCGACTGCTGCGCGTCGATCGTCTCCGGCTTCGCATTCTCCTTCTGCAGCAGTTCGAGGGCCCGCTGGGCCTCCTTGCCGCCATCCTCGAGCACGCCCACCTTTGAGCCGTCGAGCCCGACGGTCTTGAGCCAGAGAAACTCGTTCTCCTTGGGCGCCTTGTAGCGCTCGTAGACCGCCTGATCGGCCTCACGGAGCTTGGCCGACGCGTTCTGATCCTGGAGGAAGCCGATTCCGGGGCCACCGAGCAGGCCGGCGGCGAGCATCCCGACGCCACCAGCCGCGCCGATCGTGATCGCGCCCCCCTTCGGGAACTGCTCGCTCACCACCGCCAGCATCGTCGGCCAGAGGAACGTCTTGCCGATGCCGTAGACGGTGGCCGCGACGATGCACATCACCGCGCCTTCGGCGTTCCCCAGCAGCGTCAGCCCCGTGGCCCCAAACGCCGCCGAGGCGGCCAGCAGCCCCAGCGGGGAGATCCGCTCCACGATCGGGCCCGCGAAGAACCGCAGGATGAACATCAGCGCCGACGTATAGACGAAGAGCAGCAGGCCGTTCGCCTTGCTGGCCATGATGGTGCCGGTGATCTTCGAGATCCAGGAGTCGGTGCCGAGTTCGACGTATCCCACCATGGCGTGCACGATGAGCAGGAAGGCCAGCAGGAAATGCCCGGCGCGGAAGCCGGTGGCGGCACCGAACGCGACGAGCAGGCCGGCGGCGATCGACCCGGAGACGACAGGGGAGAGACCGAGGTCGTTCTTGAAGAAGAGCGCGAGCAGACCGCAGATGACCGCGGCTCCCCAGAGACCGAGTTCGCCGAGCATGTCGCGGTAGGAGACGCCCGAACTGCTCGCTTCACTCTTCGGGAACCGCTGGCCGATCATCATCAGGCCGTAGAGCACGACCGGAATCATGAACAGCGAGATCTGGATCTGCCAGGCGACGGGCTTCGTGGATTCGTTGCCCGCCATGAAGTAGCTCGCCAGACCACCGGCGATCAGGCCCCCCGGCCAGCCGGCGTGCAGGATGTTCAGGTAGTGCGTCTTGTTCTTCGGGAAAAGGGTGGCCACGAGCGGATTGACCACCGCCTCCGCGATCCCGTTGCCGATGGCAAAAAGGAACATGCCCCAGAAGAGGCACTGGAATGCAAGCGGCTTGCCACCGGCCGCGAAGGCGGCACCCGTGGCGAGCGTGAGGCCGGCGGAGATGACGTGCATCACGAATGCGGAGAACATCAGCGGGCCGAAGCCGATGCGGTCGGCGATCAGGCTCGACAGCAGAATGATGATCCCGAAGCCGGTCAGCCCGCCGCCGGTGATCGTGCCGAGTTCGGTCTGGGTGAAGCCGTACTGCTCGGCCCACTGGCCAAGGATCCCGGCACGAATCGAGAAGCCCACCCCGGCGGCGAGGATGGCCATGAATCCGGCCCACAGGAGTCGCTGTGCGTTGGGGACGGCACCGACACGGTCGTCAGCGGAATGGGAGTGGTTCGCGGCCATGCGACAAAGCCTCGTGCGTTGAGATGAATCGGAAGCGCGACGGGCCAACAACCGGTCGCCGTCTTCCCCCCGGATATCCCGGAAACCGCGGCAGCATAGCAAGCGGGGCAGGCTGGCGAAATGGCGGGTTCTTGCGATGCGAAACGGCCCGTGCCGTGGCTTGACCACCCCTCGGGTGACCGCGTACTTTCCCGCCCCGCTCCCGGAGGAATCGGCTGCCGCGCGATTCCCGTGTCCTGGCCGACGCTCGTCTGCATGAAACCGCTCGCCGACTTACTCTGGATGCTCGTCCGTTGGACGCTGCCGCTCTCCGTGGCGGCGGTCGTGGTGGCGGTCGCACTCGGATCGAACCGGATCGGCGAAGAGGTGCGGCGACGGATCGAGTCGCGGCTCCAGGAACGGTTTCCGGGACTCACGGTGCGGGTCGGTGCGGCAAGCCTCGTCGATGGCGAGGGGATCGTCGTGCGTGGTGTCACGTTCGTCGATCCGACCATGCCGGCGGAACACCGGCGTCTGCTCGTGGTGGACGAAGTCCGGGTCGCCTGCAGCACGACGCTCCAGGATCTCGTGGCGGGTGAGCCCAAGGTCACCGCCGTCCGGTTGTGCAGGCCCGTCGTTCACGCCTGCCGCAACGCCGACGGATCCTGGAGCCTCTCAAAACTGACACGGGGTGGCGGGGGGGTGCTGCCCGTGCCGGTGACGATCGACGACGCGACCCTGATCCTCGAGGGCGCCGGGCTCGGCGCGCGGCTCACGCTACGGAGCATCGGCGTCGATCTTCGGCCGCTCGCCGCCGGTTCGGGGGGCACGGACACGGCCATCCGCGGGACGGTGGCGGCCGATCTGTTCGATCGCGCCGGCTTCGATGGGAAACTCTCCGCGGGGGGCGTCTTCACACTGGCCGGACACCTGCAGTCGCTCGACATCTCGCCCCGCCTGCAATCGCTGCTGCCGGCCACCGCCGCCGTGCCGGAGTGGCTCGCCGGCCTGCGAGGACGACTCGACCTCGAATGGCGGACATCCGGCACCCTCGACGCGCTCGACGCCGCATCCTTCGCCGTCGCGGGTGAGCTCGAATCGGGCCACTTCGAGCACGCCTCGCTGCCGTTCGCGGTCAGCGACGTGTCGGCGAAGTTCACCGCCGACCGCGGCGGACTGGCCTGCGAGAGGCTCGAGGCCCGCTCCGGGGCGACGCTCGTGCGCGGCTCCGGCCGGCTCGCCGGCTGGAACCAGGACGCCGACTTCGATTGCCTCGTCGAGTCGGATCGGATGCTCGTGGGCCGGCACTGGGAGGGCCTGCTGCCGGCGAAGATCGCCACGCACTGGAGCAAGCTTCTGCCGGCCGGCGAAGTCGATCTGCGGGCCCATCTCGTCCGCCGCCGGGGGGTCGTGACGCCGGACGTCTCGCTGCGTTGCCGCAACGTGTCGCTCACCTACTACCGGTTTCCCTACCGGGTCGATCGCACCGTCGGCACGGTGACGCTCAAGGACGACCTCCTCTCCATGCACCTCACCGGCGAGGCCGGCGGGCATCCCGTGCACGTCGAGGCCGCGGTCGCCACGGTCGCCGGCGGCCGTGGCTTCGTCGAGGTGCGGGGCGACGGCATGCGGATCGACGACGCGCTGCTCGCGGCGATGCCACCCAAGAGCGCCGACATCGTGCGTTCGCTGCGGGGGGGCGGCGCCTTCGACTTCGTGTTCCGGCACAACCGTTCGCCGGAGTTCGCGGGCGGGTTTGCCAACTCCCTCGGGATTCGCCTCACGCAGTGCAGCATGGCCTACGCCGGCTTTCCCTATCCGCTCGGCAACGTGTCGGGCAGCATCTCGATGGACCGGGGCAACTGGACGATCGGTGAGATCACCGGATCGAACGATACCGGCGTGGTGCGGTGCACGGGCACCCTCGAGCGGATCGGCGAGGACGACGGCGAACTCAAACTCCACCTCGCGGGGACCAACGTGGTGCTCGAGAAGGAACTCCGCGACGCGCTTCCCTCGGGCATGCGCCGCATCTGGGACGACGTCGCGCCCCGCGGCAACGCCCGGTTCACGGCGGAGGTGCGGCATCGCGTCAAGGCACGCCGCACGGAGGTCGAGTTGGAGGCCGAGCCACAGGGGGACACCGTCTCGATCGAGCCGGCCTGGTTTCCCTACCGGCTCGAACGGCTGCGGGGCCGGGTTCAGTTGAAGAACGGCCTGCTCCGTTTCGAGGACGTGCGGGGGGCCCATGCCCGCACGACGGTCTCCGCCGAGGGGGTCTGTCGATTCACCCCGGACGGCGGCTGGCACGTGTCCTTCGAGCGGCTCTCGGCCGACCGCTTTCGCGCCGACCACGAGGTGCTTCAGGCGCTGCCCGCCGGACTCGGGCAGGCCGTCGCCGGCGTCAGGTTGCGGGGCATGCTCGCGGTCGATGGAGCGCTCGAGATCTACTCGACCGCGCCGACGATTGTCGCGGGGCCGGGCGGACGCAGCGAGACCGTGCCTGGTCCGGCCGCCGCCGCCTGGGACATGCAAATCGACGTGGAACAGGCCGCGCTCGACGTCGGCTTGCCGCTGGCGCACGTGCACGGCGGCGTGCGTCTGCGAGGCCAAAGCGACGGCCGGACCTGGCGAACGACCGGAGACGTCGCCATCGACAGCGCCATGTGGAACGGCGTGCAGATGACGGCCGTCCGCGGGCCGTTGATGATGGATCAGACGGGGGCGGTGTTCGGGTCGGCGGCGGGGGGCGATTCCCAGGCGGCCACCCGCCGGCTGACGGCGCGGGTGGCCGACGGCACGCTCACGCTGGACGGCAGCGTCGCGGCGGGCGATGCCGGAGGCTTCACGGTCACCGCCTCGCTCGCCGAAGCCGACCTCGAGCGGCTGGCGGGCGACCTGTGCGGCGGGGCCCACCACTTCAAGGGCCGGGTGCATGGCGGCATCGAGATTCGCGGCTCGAGGGCCGGCCGGCACTCGCTCACCGGTCGCGGACAGGTCCGGCTGAGCGATGCCGACATCTACGAGCTCCCCGTGATGATGTCGCTGCTGAAAATCCTGCGGGTGAAGTCGCCGGACCGCAAGGCATTCACCAGCAGCCTGGTCGATTTCCGGATCGAGGGCCCGCACGCCTACCTCGACACGATCGAACTCTCCGGCGACGCCATCAGCCTCGTGGGGAATGGCGAACTCGACTTCGACTCCAACATCAACCTCATGCTCCGGCCGATCATGGGGGAGGCCCAGACGCAGTTGCCCGCCATGAAACGGATGCTCGGCGGTGCCAGCGGGCAGTTCCTGCTCGTGCGGGTCGATGGCACGATCGCCGATCCCCTCACCTCGACGGAGGCGTTTCCGACGCTGGCGGCCGCCGTTCAACGGCTCCAGTCGCAGCGCCGGGGCGAGGGGCCGCTCGCCACGCGGCCGGCCGATCAGGCGCAGCGGTGAGACACTGGAGGCGGGGTAGACGGGGCCGGATTGGTAGAGTGGGCAGGACGCGCGACGCCACCGACCGGCGGCCGCGCATGAACCGAGGAAGCGACCGATGAAGTTCGTGAAGATGCACGGTGCCGCCAACGATTACGTCTACGTCGACTGCTTCGTCGAACCGACGCCGTCCGATCCGGCCGCCGTGGCGGCGTTGGTCGCCGATCGACACCGCGGCGTGGGAGGCGACGGACTCGTGCTGGTGCTTCCCTCCGACAAGGCGACGGCCCGGATGCGGATGTTCAACGCCGACGGCAGCGAGTCGGAGATGTGCGGCAACGGTGTGCGGTGCGTGGCTCATCTCGTGGTCTCGCGCGGGCGGGCTCCGGAGGGACCGGTGACGATCGAGACGGGCCGTGGCGTGCTCACGCTCGACGTCGTCCGCACGGGGCCGCGGACGTCGCAGGTGCGGGTCGACATGGGCGAACCGCTGCTCGACGCCGCCGACATCCCCGTGACGGGAGCCGGCACGGGCCGCGTGGTCGATGCGGCCTCGCCCGCGCTCGGCGGCGAAGAGCCTTGGTGGCGTGAGTGCGGCCTCGACCCGCGAATGACCTGCGTGTCGATGGGCAATCCCCACGTCGTGTTCTACTGCCGCGACGTCGATCGCGTGCCGCTTGAATCGATCGGACCGCAGGTCGAGAAACACGGAATGTTCCCCCGACGGGTCAACGTGCACTTCGTCGAGGTCGTCTCCCCGCACCACGTCAGGATGCGGACCTGGGAGCGGGGCAGCGGGATCACGATGGCCTGCGGCACGGGCGCTTCGGCGGTCTGCGTCGCCGGCGTGCTCACCGGTCGGACCGATCGCGCGATCGCGGCCGACCTGCCGGGTGGCAGACTGGAACTGGAGTGGGCCTCCGGCGGCCACGTCTTCATGACGGGGCCTGCCGAGGAGGTCTTCGAAGGCACCTGGTGGAACGGTTGACCGGCGGCCCGCCGAATCACAAGAAGGACAGAGATCAGTGAAGTTGAAATCCGCATTCGCGATCGGTGCCTGGTCGCTCGCATCGACCGCTGCCGTCCGGCAGTGGATGGGCACGCTCGACTACCAGGTCGTGTTCGGGGATCCCGAGGCCGACCCGGTGAATCCCGGCTACCGGGGCGCGAAGATCTATGTCTTCTGGCACGAAAACATCCTGATGCCGCTCTATCTCCGCGGCCACAGCAACATCTCGATGCTGCTGTCCCGGCACTGGGACGCCAACATCCTCGACCGGGTCGCCCGGATGATGGGATTCGGCGTCGTGCGGGGCAGCACGTCTCACGGCGGATCCTCGGCCCTGCGCGAACTCGCGGAGCGGGCGGCGGAGGGCAATCTCACGATCACCCCCGATGGCCCCCGGGGACCGCGGCGACGCCTGGCGCCGGGATGCGTGTTTCTCGCGAGCACGCTCGGGATCCCGATCGTCGCCATGGGCATGGGCTACGACCATCCCTGGCGGGTCGGCACATGGGACCGGTTCGCCATCCCCCGACCGTGGTCGAGGGCTCGGGGCGTCGTCAGCCGCGCGATCAGTGTGCCCCCCGATCTCGACCGGGACGGCATCGAACACCATCGGGCGGGCGTCGAGCGGCTCCTCACGCATCTCTCGAACGATGCCGAGGCCTGGGCCATGGACGGCACTCGTCGGGAAGGCCAGCGGCCGGTGCGGAAGGAGCCGTCGCGGGTGGCGGCCCGAATGGCGGCGTGCAAGGGGCCTGCCGGCGTGAGCCTCGATGCCGAACTGGAGCGGGTCGGGGTGTCCGCCGCGAAGGCCGGAGCATCGCCCGCTCCGCAGGCGGGCCGATCGGCGGCGTGACCGGGCTCGCCGGATCCCGGCGCGGGCCCTGCGATTGTGAGAGCCCGAATGCCGGCGGGGAGAATGTGATCCCCTTCACCGCAGTGACGTGGGCCGAATCCTTGCCAGCGAAAAACCGGCCGGACAGGTCTCTACCGATCGCTGCGCGAGAGCCGCTCGAGCCGGCGCTCGAGCATGTCGAGCCAGGCCCTGACGAGCCCCACTCCGCGACGCAGCTCGCCGACTTCGGCTTCGGCCGGTGTCATGGGGCGACGGCTCGTCCGCGGGGCGGGGCCGGGCTCGAGCGCGGGGGCCGTCGTCGGCTGCATCGGGCCGTCACCGACGAGCGCCTGTTCGAGCGGCTGATCCAGCGACTGCAGCACCACGTCGGCCCGCTTCTCGGTGCCACCCGGCAGAACGTAGTCGAGCGGCACGGGGCGGTCGATCGGGCCCGTGGCGACGAGTTGCGTGAGCTCCTGTGGCGAACGCACGGGGCGATTTCCGAGTTTCACGATCACGCTCCCAGGTGGAACTCCCGCCTTCGAGGCCGGCAGATCGCCCACCACGCCGATGACGTAGGCGCCCGCGGCCTCTGGAAGGCGAAACCGCGACTGGATGCCGGGATCGATCGGTACGGTGCGAACGCCGAGAGCGGTACGGCCTCGCGGCGTGGCCTGTGAAGCAAGCTCGGCCGCGGGCAGGGCCGCGGTGGGGATGGCCGGCGCGACCGGCGTTGGCGGAGGCACGAAGGCCGGTGCCACGGTCTGCCGCTCGGCTGGCACGAACGCTGGGACCGGGCCGGCCACGGGCACTGAGGCCCTGGGGGAGAACGTGGGCTCCACTCGGGGCTCCACTCGGGGCTCCACGAGAACCGAAGCGGTGGGGGCTGCGGCGGGCGGCGGCGGCACCACGACCACGGGCTGCTGCGGCGCGATTGGCGTCAGGGGCTGCTGTGTCGCGGTTCGTGATTCCCGGATTGATGATTCCAAGAGTGGTGACACGACAGGCCGGGGCGCGGCCACGAGCGGCACGTCCCCCACCTGATCGGCCCGCGCGACGGAGACGACGACCTTTTGTCCGGAGGCGATCGCCGTCATCGCCTGGGCCACTTCATCGGAGTTGCGAGGTGCGACGCCGTCGATGGCCCGAAGTTCGTCACCGGTGCGGATTCCTGCCGCGGCGGCGGGGCTGTTCGGGGCCACCTCGACGATGGACCAGCGACCCGGCACCGCCGACTCGGCGACCGCCATCCCCAGCCAACCGTTCGGCGCGCTGGCGGCGGCGGTGAGCGGCGTCATGGGGGGCGAAGCCGGGACCGCAGCCGCCGCAAAGGGCAGGGCGATCGGCTCCCCGATCGAGATGTCGCCGGGCTCGAAACTCTTGGGCGGCCGCGGCGGCTCCTCCTCGGCCCGTGCCGACGAAAACCGAGGGCATGCCGTCAGCACCATCGTGCAGCCGACCCACGCGAACAGGCCTCGCGACAGCCACGTGACCCGACCGGCGACACCACGGTCGGGCCGAAAGCCGCTCGAGACTTCGCAGGCATCCAGCATGAGAGTCGCTTCCGTTCGTGGACGTCGGGGAGACGTGACTGTCGAGACGTGTCTGTCGGGGCGACAGTATAAGGGATGCCGAGTGCACCGGGAGCCGTGGCCCGCATTCCCCTCGGGGCCCGGGAAATCATCTGTTTTTCTGTCCTTGGCCGGCGTGTCGGCGGGCTGCGACACGCGGTCGCAGCGGTCGTCGTCGCAAGGCACCACGTGCGCACGCCGCGAACGGCACGGTGAAACGATCGGTGGGCATCGGCCGGGCGACGGCGTCGCCGACGTTTCGCGTTTCGAATCGAGGCCGGCGGTCGTTGTTTCCCTCGCGGTGCTGTCATGGTTTGACAGCACCGCATGCACTCCTATACTCGCGCCGCCGCTGCGATTCGCTGCGAATCGGGTTGCGAACACAAGGATGGAATTTGCCGGAAACCGCGAGGATTCTGGCAGGGAAGGACCCATGGGGAACGCACGAGACGTGGTCGAAGCCGCCGGATCGTACGACGGCGAAGCGACCGCGGCCCGTGTTCTGCGAGCCTTCCGTTCACGCATTGGGGACGACCGGTTCGCGGTCTGGTTTGGAGACGCGGTCCGGGTCGCGGTCGAGCCGAACGCAGGCGGCGGGCCGCGGGTGATCGTGACCGTCGGCAGTGGCTTCACCTACGACTGGTTGTGCCGCACATTCCACACGGAAATGGCCGCGGCGGCCCGAGATGCCTGCGGACCTTCCGCCGAAGTGGCCTGGGAACCGGCCGCGGTGGATGCCGCGGTGGTGTCGCCGCCCCAGCCGGCCGAGCCGGCGAAGTCCCCGCGGAGCCGGCCCACGAGCACCCGGAAAGACGGTCGGCCCACGGCCGCGTCGTCCGCCCCCCGGCCGCATCCGCCCTCCCAGGATCTCAGTGTCGTGGCCCGACAGCCGAGGGGCGTGGTGACGCCGGGCCGCCGGCCCGGTCTCCGCTTGGCCGACTTCATCGTCGGGCCGAGTAACCGCATGGCCTGCGGGGCCGTCGAGATGGCTCTGGCCCGTCCCGGCGAAATCTCCCCGCTCGTGATCCACGGCCCCAGCGGCGTGGGCAAGACGCACCTCCTCGAAGGCGCCTGCGAACGGGCCCGCGAACTTCAGCCGGGCGTCAATGCGGTGTGCCTGTCGGCCGAGCAGTTCACCACCGCCTTTCTGCAGGCTCTGCATGGTGGCGGCGGCCTCCCCGGCTTTCGCCGCACCTGTCGCAGCGCCGACCTGCTCGTGATCGACGACCTGCAGTTCTTCGTCGGCAAGAAGGCCACGATCCTCGAGTTACAGCACACCCTCGATTTCCTGCAGCGGCAGGGGCGGCAGGTGATCCTCTGCTGCGACCGCGAACTCGATGCCCTGCCCGATCTCGGCCCCGACTTGTTGACCCGTCTCCGCGGCGGAATGACCGCTCGGATCCTGCCCCCCGACTACGACGTCCGCCGGGGGATCGTGGCCTCGATCGCCGCGAAGCGGAGCCTGGCGGTGCCCGACGAGGTCGTGCAGTATGTCGCAACCCACATGACGCGGCACGCCCGCGAACTCTTCGGGGCCGTCAACCGCCTGGAGGCGACCAGCCAGATGCTCGGCCTGCCGATCGGGCCGGACATGGCGGTGGAGGCACTCGCCGACCTCGTGCGCTCCAGCGCCCGCAGCGTTCGGCTGGCCGACATCGAGCGGGCTGTCTGCAAGGCGTTTGGCATCGACAGCGGCAGCCTCCAGTCGGCGCGACGGGCCCGGACCACGAGCCATCCGCGGATGCTGGCGATGTTCCTCGCCCGGAAACACACCCACGCCCCGCTCGTCGAGATCGGCAGCTATTTCGGCCGTCGCAGCCATTCGACGGTCATCGCCGCACAGAAGGCGGTGGGCGAGTGGGTCGCCAAGGGGTCACAGATCGTGCTGGCCGATGCAGCCTGGGACGTCGAGGAAGCGATTCGCCGCGTCGAGGACGTGCTCCGCGCCGGCTGACGCCCACTTTGCGTCATCGCCAGGGGGGTGTGATCACCGCGGTGTCGTGAGCGTCTCCTCGAGGCTCGCCTTGTAGCGAACGCTCGACTGCGGTCCGCCGAAGCCGACCACGCGACGGTCGATGCCCGTCCGTCGCGACACGATCCGCCCCCGGGCGATGTCGAAGCGGATCTCGCCGTCCCAGATCCGTTCGAGGAGCCGCGCCTCGAGCCGCGGGTCATCGACGGGCGTGAGCACCGTCGTATCGACCGCGATCGTGGCGATGCCGTCCCTGATCGCGTCGAGGCGGTAGCGAAGCCGGGTACGGACCGCCTTGCGGGGACCGTTGGGAACCTCGACGACCACCTCCTGGGGCACCGTCCACTCCGCACCGACCCCGACCGCCTCTTCAGGGAGCGGAACGATGACGAGATCACCGGTCGCCGCCGGAGGACACGGACGCAGTTCGTGCCGTTCGATCACGCGGCCATCGGTCGCGACCATCATCCGCACCAGCGGCACGCCGAGGCTGCGTGGCACAAGTTCGTACCCCGGGGGCGGCTCTTCCGTGCCGGTGCTCGTCCAGCGAACTTCGCCCCGGTCGCTGGTTCGCGACGTCATCGTCACGTCGTTCACGGAGTGTTCGAGCGTGGCCCGGCCATCCGCCGCGACGTCGATCACCGTCCATGTCTTCGTCGAGTCGGTCATCGTCTCGACCGACTGGGTCGTGCCGTTCATCGTGGTTTCCGTGAGGGCCCGATGGGCGACCTCGGTTGAGATCCGCTCGGCGGGTTCGAACCGGTAGCGGAGCAGCACCGGCTCATCGTCGGCCTGGCCGACGCTCCAACCAAGGCAGAGCGTCAGGCAGGCCACGAGCAGGCACCGCGGCGCGAGCGGTGTCGGGCGGGCTTGGAATGCGATCATGTCCCACCCTTCTGCGACGCCGGCTCGGCGGCCCGCAGTCCGCCCCCCCAGGCGAGTTTGTCGCGGAGGGTGTGGTAGTAGCCGTGGCGGCCGGTTTCCACCAGCGTGAACCGGGGCGTCGCCCGGCGGACCCGGATGCGGTCGCCGGCGACGAGGCCCGCCACCACCCGGCCGTCCACCACGCAGGCGGATCCCGCGTTGGGCTCGGGAACGACGATCTCGTAGGTGCGGGAGGCGGAATCCACGACCGTGCGGTTGGTGAGCGTGTGGGGATTGAGCGGAGTGAACACGAAAGCGTCGAGGTCCTTGCGAACGATCGGACCGCCGGCAGACAGGTTGTAGGCAGTCGAGCCAACGGGCGTCGAGACGATCAGGCCATCGGCCCGGTAGGTCGTCGCCAGTTCACCGTCCACAAAAAGCCCGATCTCGATCATCGAGAAGGAGGGGCCGGCGAGGATCGAGGCCTCGTTGAGGCCGAGTTCCCGGTGAACGGCCACGTTGCCCCGCAGCACCTCCGCCTCGAACATCAGGTGATCCACGAGCCGGAACCGGCCGGCGGCGATTTCCTCCAGAGCCTCCACGGCGTCGCGTCGGGGCACGTCGGCGAGAAAGCCGAGCCTGCCGAGATTCACCCCCAGCACCGGCACCTGCCCGTATCCCATCCAGCGGGCCGCCCGCAGGATCGAGCCGTCGCCGCCGAGCACCACCACCAGGTCGGTGTCGGCCGGGCACTCCGCGCAGGCCTCTTCGGACCGGGGCGTGAGCAGGCAGGTGACATGGTGCCCGGCCGCTGCCAGGCTCGCGGAGAGCCGGTCCGCCTCGACCGCGACGTCGCCGATGTCGGCGGGGCCGACGATCACCACCCGCAAGGGCGCGGGCGTGGCGTGCTCGGGACGCAATCGGGATCCGCGAGTCATGACGCCCGCTCCGCGAGGATTCAGCGATCGGCCGCGGCGTGGGCGGTGGCTTCATTGGGTAGGGGCTCGCGGCCGGCGAGCCGGCGGCACGTCGCAGCGATCCCGGCGGCGTCGAGCCCCAGATCGGCAAGCAACTCGGCCCGCTCCCCATGCTCGACGAACCGGTCGGGGAGCCCCAGCCTCACGATCGGGCCGGGGTGGATGCCCGCGTCGTTGACCGCCTCGAGCAGACCGCTGCCGAAGCCGGTGGGCAGGGCGTTTTCCTCGACCGTCACGACCCAAGGAACCGACTCCAGCCGTTCCACGACGCCGGCATCGAGCGGCTTCACGAACCGGGCGTTGACGACCCCGACCTCGAGCCCTTCGCGGTGCAGCTGCTGGGCCGCCTTGAGCGCCTCGCCAAGCAGCGTGCCGCAGGCGATCACCAGGCCGTCGTTGCCCTCGGCGAGCACCTCCGACTTGCCGAGTTCGATCGGCGTCCGCGGGCCGGCATGGTTCTCCACGACCGCCTTGGGATACCGGATCGCGACCGGTCCGCCGTGGGCGAGCGCCCAGTCGAGCATCGCGGTGAGATCGTGTTCATCGCCGGGGGCGAGCACCACCATGTTGGGAAACAGCCGCATGTAGCCGAGGTCGTAGCTGCCATGGTGGGTGGGGCCGTCGGGGCCCGTCAGGCCGGCGCGGTCGAGCATGAAGACGACCGGCAGGTTCTGCAGGCAGACCTCCTGGAAAATCTGGTCGAACGACCGCTGCAGGAACGTGCTGTAGATGTCGACGATCGGCAGGCAGCCCGCCTTGGCCTGACCGGCCGCGAAGGCGACGGCGTGCGACTCGCAGATGCCGACGTCGAAGAAGCGGTCGGGAAACTCCGCGCGGACCGGCTCGAGCTTGTTGCCCTGGCACATCGCCGCGGTCATGACCGTCACCCGTGGATCGCGTCGCAGCGCCGCGCCGATCGCCGCCGACGCCGTGTCGGTGTAGGCCCGTGAAGACGACTTCTTGATCGAGACGATGCAGTCGTCGTCGTCACACTCGAAGGGGGCGGGGGTGTGGAAGAAGACGGGATCGGCCTCGGCCGGCTTGAAGCCATGCCCCTTTTCGGTCAGCACATGCAGCAGGATCGGCCCCTCCTCGTCCTTGACGAGTTCGAGGTAGCGGATCAGGTTGGGCAGCGAATGTCCTTCGACGGGGCCGAAGTAGCGCACGCCCATCGCCTCGAAGAGCATGCCGCCGTGGAGCGTCGCCTTCAGCGAGTCCTTGACGTTGGTCAGCATCCGCTCGACCTGTTCGCCGACCATCGGCACGCCCTTGATGAGCTCGCCGGCCTGGTGCTTGATGCCGCGGTACCAGGGGTTTGTCCGCACCGTGTCGAGGTATTCGGCAAGCGCCCCCACCCGCGGACAGATCGACATCTTGTTGTCGTTGAGAATGACCAGCAGCCGCTTCTTGAGGAAGCCGGCGTTGTTCAGGGCCTCGAAGACGATGCCGGATGGAAGGGCCCCGTCGCCGATCACGGCCACGCTGCGGCGGTCTTCCTCTCCCCGCAGGCTGTCGCCGCTCGCGAGGCCCAGTGCCGTCGAGACACTGCAACCGGCATGTCCCGTCATGAACAGGTCGTAGGGGCTCTCCTCGGGGTTGGGGTAGCCCATCAGTCCGCCCTTGGTGCGGATCGTGCCGAAGCGGGCGAACCGGCCGGTGATCAGCTTGTGGGGATAGATCTGGTGGCCGGTGTCCCAGATCAGCCTGTCGCGGCTGAAGTCGAATACCCGATGCAGCGCCAGGCAGAGTTCCACCACGCCGAGGTTCGAGGCGAAGTGCGCCGTCCGGGACGTGACGACCTCACAGAGCGCCCGCCGCATCTCGGCGGCGAGTTGCTCGAGTTGCTCCATGGAAAGTCCCTGGAGGTCGCGCGGCGAGAGGATTTTCGGCAGGATATCGGCCATGGCGGGGAAGTGCTCCGTGCGTGTCCTCTTAATGATCGCGGGCGACGATCCAGCGGGCGAGGGCCGCCAGTTCCGCGGCCGGTTTGCCCAGTGGTTCGACCGCCGCGACCGCCTGAGCGGCCAGGTCGCGGGCCCGCGACCGTGCGGCGGCGATGCCGGCGACCGTGGGGTAGGTGATCTTGCCCCGATCGGCATCCTTGCCGACACGCTTGCCCATCGCGGCCTCGGTCCCCTCGGCGTCGAGCACGTCGTCGGCAATCTGGAACGCGATCCCGAAGGCCCTGCCAAACGCCGCCAGCGCGGCCTGCTGCGCCGCGTCGGCTCCGGCCGCGAGTCCACCGAGTTCGAGCGCCGCCAGAAACAGCGCGCCGGTTTTGCGGCGGTTGATGCGGTCCATCCAGGCGATTTGTTCGTCGGCCGCCGTGGGCCGCAGGGACATCCAGCCCCGTTCGGCGGCGAGATCGTCAACCTGGCCGCCGACGAGTGCCGCCGCGCCGGCGGCGCGGGCCAGCACGAGGCAGGCCCGACCCGCGGCGGCCGCGGGCATCCCCGCCGCGAGCACCTCGAACGCCAGCGACTGGAGCGCGTCGCCGCAGAGGATGGCGGTCGCTTCGTCGTAGGCCCTGTGGCAGGTGGGGCGGCCGCGACGCAGGTCGTCGTCGTCCTTCGCGGGGAGGTCGTCGTGAACGAGCGAATACGCGTGGATCATCTCCACCGCGAGCGCCGCCGGCGCGGCGGCCGTCCAGAGGCTCGCCGGATCGGTTCCCGGTCTGCCGCAGGCCTGGGCCGCCCAGAGGGCCAATGCCGGCCGCAGCCGCTTGCCGGGTGCCAGGGTCGCATACCGCATCGCGGCGGCGAGCCGTTCAGGCGTGTCGTCGGAGAGGCGGAAAGCCGCTTCGAGTCGCGGCTCGATGAACTGTCGCACGCGGTCGAGCGACCGCCCGACCTGCTCGTCGGGAGCGTCGCTCGGCGGCACGGCGGACGTGGAATCTCTGCTGGTCACCGGGCAGCTTGCCATTCGGGGGCCTGCAGGTGGTGCGAGGCTCTGAGTGAGGAGGCTCTTGCCGTCCCGACGTGTGGATCAGCCGTCGGAAAGTCTAGACGGCGTCGGGCGCATCGTCCATCCCGGGCAGTGTTTTCGTCCTCGACTTCCGGGCTCCTCCGCGGGCGGTCGGCGGCGGCACCACCGCTTCGGCGGCGGTCGCCGTCTCGTGCGGCACGAGGATCGGCCGTCCCTCCTCGTCGATGCGGACCAGCACGCCGACTTTCTTCTCGGCAACGGCCAATTCCTCGTGAAGGCGGTGCAACAGGGCCACGCCGCGCTCGTAGGCCGCGATCGAGTCCGACAGGCCAAGGCTGCCCGATTCGAGCTTCGAGACAAGTCCGCCGAGATCGGCGAGGGCCGTTTCAAATGAGGAGGTCTGGCCGGAGTTTGCGGCCGCGTCGTCAGGTTCCGACATCATCGTTCGAGATCCTTTCCACTGTGCTCCGGATTCGTCCATCGGCGAGCTGCGTGATCAGGGTATCACCCGGCGCCAGCCCGGCGACGCTGCGGAGCGCCGCTGGATCGCGGTCGGTCCACGTCACCGACCAGCCGCGGGCGAGCAGATGGAGCGGGCTGCCCGCCTCCAGTCGCGCGGCCGCCGCGGCAAGTCGCTCGCGACCACGATCGACGGCCAGCCCGGCGAGCCGTCTCAGCCGCCGCGCATGCTGGTCGAGGGTGTCGCGACGATCGCGGACGAGCCGACTCGGGTCGGCGAAGAACTGCGACCTGCCGAGCGAAACAACCCGCTCCCGGGCCATCTCGAGGCGGCGGGAGAGGCCCGCGTCGAGTCGCAGGCCGAGCGTGCCCACGGTCGCGGCCACCTCGCGGCCGTCGGGCACGATCCTCACCGCGGCATCGGTGGGCGTCAGGGCCCGAACGTCCGCGGCAAGATCGCAGAGCGACACGTCGATCTCGTGCCCCACGCCCGACACGATCGGAATGGGCGACGTCGCCACCGCGCGGACGAGCACCTCCTCGTTGAACGACCAGAGGTCCTCGAGGCTGCCACCGCCCCGCACCAGCGCGATCACGTCCACCGCCGGCCGCAGTCGGGCGGCGACGCCGAGGGCCGCGGCGAGTTCCTCGGCCGCGCCCGCCCCCTGCACCCGGGACGGCACGACGATCACCTCGCTGGCCTGCCAGCGGGAGAGGAGCGTCTCGAGAAAATCGGCGATCGCGGCGCCCGTCGGGCTCGTGACCACGGCGATCCGCCGCGGATACGTCGGCAGCGGACGCTTCCGTGCCGCCGCGAAGGCTCCCTCGGCCTCGAGTTTGGCGTGGACCCGCCGGAGCCGGGCCTCGAGCGCACCGGTGCCGATGGCATGCAGCCGATCGATCGTGAGTTGGTAGGTGCCGCGGGGCGCATAGACCTCGAGCCGCCCATGACAGATGACCTCGAGGCCATCGGCCGGCTCGATGGCGAGCGCCTGCATGGCCCCCCGCCAGATCACCGCCCGCAGCACCGCGGCGTCGTCCTTGAGCGAGAGATAGACGTGGCCGCTGGAGGCCCGGGTCAGATTGCTCACTTCGCCCGTCACCCAGACGTCGGCAAACCGCGTCTCGACCTGCTCCTTGACGCGGGCGGTCAGCTCCGACACGCTCTGGGCGTCGTCGGGCGGGCTCTTGCTGTCTGTCGCGACGCGGGTGGCCATGGGTCGCCAGTGTAGCAGTCGTGCCTCGTGCGCCCTCCGGTGCGCCAGGCGGAAACGCGAGGCAACCACCCGGGCATGCAAACACGATCCGACACCACCGACTCCGGCTCGACCCGCACTGCCGCGGCGTCGCGGGGCGCGCTGCTCGTCGTCTTCCTGACCGTGTTCATCGACCTGCTGGGGTTTGGCATCGTGCTGCCGGTGATGCCGCGGCAGGCCGAGCCTTATCTCAAGGCCCTCGACCTGTCAGACGCCGCCACCGGAGCCGCGATCGGCGTGCTCTTCTCCGTCTTTTCCCTGATGCAGTTTCTGTTCAGCCCGATCTGGGGCCGACTGTCGGATCGTGTCGGCCGGCGGCCGCTGCTGCTCCTGAGCCTCGCCGGTTCGGTCATCTGCTACGCGTTGTACGGCTGGGCGGTGACGGTTCCGAACGACCCGGTGCCGTCGCGCGGGATGGCGACCGTGGCGCTGGGGCTGATCCTGCTCTCCCGGATCGGCGCCGGCATCGCGGGGGCGAGCGTCGGCACGGCGGCGGCGGTGATCGCCGACTGCACGACCCCGGAAAACCGGGCCCGCGGCATGGCCCTGATCGGAATCGCGTTTGGCGGCGGATTCACGCTCGGCCCGCTGATCGCCTACTTCGGCCTGGCGATCTTCAAGCAGCAGCCTTGGGGCGTGGGGGCGATCGCCTCGCTGCTCTCGTTGATCGCGTTTCTGATCGCGTTCTTCGTGTTCAAGGAGACCCGGCCGGCCGGAGGAGTGCCGCCGCGGCAGCACACCGGGTTCGCGCGGACGGCCGCCGTGCTGCGGATGCCGGCGGTCGGCGCGCTTGTGCTCGTCTACTTCCTGTCGATCGTCGCCTTCGCCAACTTCGAGGCCACGCTCGCGCGGCTCACGAATGCGGCTTTCGCGATGACCGACAACGACAATTTTCTGGTCTTCGCCTTCATCGGGCTGATGCTGCTGATCGCGGGAGGCGCGTACCGGCCGCTCGCCAAGCACTTCCCGGAAAGCAGGATGCTGGCCGCGGGCGTGGCGCTGATGTTCGTCGGCCTCGGTCTGCTCGGCGGTGTCGCCTGGTGGGTGTTCCGCGACCCGGCGGCGGGCGACACGGCGGCCCTGCGGACCGTCTTCTACGTCGCCGCGGCCGTGGCCGTGGCCGGCTTTGCCTGCGTCAATCCATCGGTGTCGGCGCTGATCTCGAAGAAGGCCGATCCCACGAGGCAGGGCGAGGTGCTGGGCGTCAACCAGTCGTTCGCGTCGCTCGGACGGATCGTCGGGCCGTTCGTGGGCTCGTTCCTGTTCGGACTCCATCCTTCGCACGCCCTGCCCTTCGTCGCTGCGGTGGTCGTGTTGGCGGCGGTGTCGCTGCTCCTGCCGCGGATCGCGGGAGCGTCACGCTGATGAACGGGACGTTTTCCCGCGAGGTCGGCCTGCTCGTCGTCGGACACGGCACCGCCGATCCGGAGGGGGCCGCCGAGACGCGGGGCGTGGCCGAAGCCGTCGCGGAGCTGCTTCCCGGTATCGCGGTGGAACTCGGTTTTCTTGAAGTGATCGGCCCCACGATCGCCGACGCACTCGGCCGGTTGGCCGAGCGGGGATGCCGTGAGATCGTGGCGGCACCGCTGCTGCTCTTCGCCGCCGGGCACGCGAAGCGGGACGTGCCCGAGGCGATCGCCGGTCCTGCGGCCGCCCTCGGCCTGCGGGTTCGTCAGGCCGAACCTTTCGGCTGCCGGCCCGAGATCGTGGAACTGTCGCGATTGCGTCGGCACGAGGCGGTCGCCGGCCTGCGGCCGGTCGCGCCGGCCGAAACCGTCCTGCTCATGATCGGCCGCGGCTCGAGCGATCCGGCGGCGGCAACGCAGTTGAGGGGCTTCACCGAGGCGACGCTGGCCGACGAGCCTGAAAAGCGGCCCGGACGGGTGGAACTCGGCTTCGTGGCGGCCGCCCGGCCACGGCTCGACGAGGCGATTGCCACGGCATGCGATCCCATCGGGGGCGAGCGGCGTAGAATCGTGGTGCAGCCACATCTGCTGTTTCGCGGGCACGTGGAGGAGCAGGTGAGGGGGGCGGTGTGCACGGGACGCGAACTCCGTCCGGACCTCGAGTGGGTGCAGGTGGCACGACTGGGGGCCGACCGGCTTGTGGCCCGTGCTTTGGCGGCTCGGGCGCTGGAAGTGATTGGTCCGGAAAGCCTCACTCGCCAAGGATGGTGTGAATCGTCACAATGACCGGGCGTTGCCCCTCGCCGATTCATGGGGCCAGACACGGAGGATCCAGCGCGTGAACGGCAAGATTCAAACGGGGCGGACGATCGGACTGGCCGTGACGACCGCAGTCGTGCTGCTGGCGATTTCGGGCTCACCGGTCACGGCCCAGGTGTTCACCCAGCCTCCGGCCGTCGTCGCCCCCGCAGAGCGGCCCTTGATCGCCGCGCCGGCCCCCGCGGCCGCTCCTCCCGCTGCGATGCCCGCCCAGCCCGTCGCTCCCCCGGCCGGAATGAAGCCGGGGTCCAACGACCGTCACATCGCCGTGGCCGTCCGCCGCCAGCTCGAACGGGAGCATTTCCTCCGGAAGACCATCGACGACGCGATGGCCGAGCGGTGGTTTTCGGCGTTTCTCGAATCCCTCGATCCGATGAAGGTCTACTTCCTGCAGAGCGACGTGGACGGTTTCATGCAGAAGCGGCAGTCGCTCGACGACCTCGTGAAGCGGGGCGACGTGACGTTCGCCTACGAGGTGCTCGACCGCTTTCTCCAACGGGTCGACTCGCGGCTGCCCCTCATCGAGCGGCTGATCCAGTCGCCGCAGGACTTCACCGTCCCCGAGTCGATGATCATCGATCGTGACGAGGCCAAATGGGCCCTGAGTGATGCCGACGCCGAGGATCTCTGGCGGCGTCGGATCAAGTACGACCTCCTCGTGCAGAAGATGGAGAAGACGCCCCCTGAAGAGGCGAAGGACAAACTCCTTCGTCGCTACCGCAGCCTGGCCAAGCGCTGGCATCAGATGACCGCGGACGAACTCCTCGAGACCTACCTCTCGTCTTTGACCAGCAGCTTTGACCCGCACACGAGCTACATGTCACCGGGCACCCTGGAAAACTTCGAGATCGGCATGCGGCTCCAGCTCGACGGCATCGGCGCCCAACTCAAGGGTGAGGACGGCTACACGACGATCGTCGAACTCACGCCCGGCGGGGCCGCCGACCGTGACGGCCGGCTGAAGTCCAAGGACCGCGTCGTCGGTGTCGGGCAGGGTGGGGAGGGGGAAATCGTCGACGTGGTCGACATGAACCTCAACGAGGTGGTGAAGCTCATCCGTGGCAAGCGGGGCACGGTCGTGAGGCTGAAGGTGATCCCGGTCGGCGAAACCGCCCCCAAGGTCTACGACATCACCCGCGCCAAGATCGAGCTGAAGGACGCGGAGGCCCGCGGCGAGGTGATCGAGCAGGGCAAGAAGGCCGATGGCTCCCCCTACCGCATCGGTGTCATCAACCTGCCGAGTTTCTACATGGACATGGCCGGCGCACAGCAGGGGCAGGCGGAGTTCAAGAGCAGCACCCGCGACTGCAAACGCCTGCTCGATGAGTTTCGGCAGAAGGGCGTCGACTGCGTCGTGCTTGACCTGCGGAGCAACGGCGGCGGCTCGCTGCCGGAATCGATCAAACTGACGGGGCTGTTCATCGACAAGGGGCCGGTCGTGCAGATCAAAGACGCCGACAAGCAGGTGAGGCCCTACGACGACGTCGATCAGGGCGTGGCCTGGGATGGACCGCTGGTGGTGCTCACGAGCAAGTTCAGCGCCAGCGCCAGCGAGATCCTCGCCGGAGCGATCCAGGATTACCACCGCGGGTTGATCGTCGGCGACAAGGCGACCCATGGAAAGGGCACCGTCCAGACGCTGCTCGACGTGGGCCGTCAGCTGTTTCCGCGGTTCGACAACGCCCCCTCCCTCGGTGCGATCAAGGTGACGATTCAACAGTTTTACAGGCCTTCCGGAGACAGCACGCAACTCGAGGGCGTGAAGAGCGACGTCGAGATTCCGAGCATCACGACGCATCTGCCGATCGGCGAATGCGACCTCGATCATGCGATCACGTTCGACAAGGTGCCCCGCGCCGAGTTCCAGCCCACCGGTCAGGTGACCGACGGGATGGTGGCCAAGCTCCGCCAGGAGTCGGCCAGGAGGGTCGAGGCCAGCAAGGAGTTCGAGAAACTCTCCGGCGACATCGCCCGCTACCAGAAGCGGAAGGACGAGAAGACGATCTCGCTCGTCGAGTCGGAGTTCGAGAAGCAGTGGAACGAGGGCAAGGCTGCCGAGGACGAGGAGGAGAAGAAACTCGAGGAACTCGAGTTGCAGAAGAGGCCGGTCGTTCGCCGTGATTTCTCGTTCGACGAGGCGATGAACATCACGGTGGACTACATCCGCGCCCTCTCGGCAGCGATGGGGCTGACCGACACCGCGAAGGTCCAGGAACCCACGACGGCACGCTGAGCCGGATTCGTGCGAAAACCGCAGCCCGTGGCGGTGCGGGTCGTGGGCCCCCGTCGCCGTCGGGCTTCCTGGAAAACGGTCAGGAGGCGTTCACGAGGCCGGCAAGTGCGGCGAGCGAGTCGGGGTGAGCCAGCGTGACGGGGAGATCGGCGAAGAGCCGCGACGGGTTGACCCGTTTGTCGGCGCCCCGGGTTCGCGGTGCCGATGGATCCCAGCGGGGCTCGGGGCTGCCGGTGAGGGCCGCGAGTCGGCCGTACCATTCCCGGCGGCGGACTGGAGTGCCGTCGGAGACCACGTAGAGCGGCTGCGGCGAGATCGCGTCGGATGCGGCACAGACGATGGTCGCGGCGTCGTCGGCATGGACAAGATTGAGCCACGAGTCGGGGTCGGCGGCGATCGGCCGGCCGGCGCGAAGATCGTCGAGCCGCGGCAGGCGACCGGGGCCGTAAAGGCCGGCGAACCGCAGTGCCGTTCCCGGCCCGAGGGGGTGTGCCGCGAGCAGGGCCTCCGCCTCCACGAGCACCCGGCCGGCATCGCGGCCCGGATTCGGCGGCGTGCGCTCATCGACCACCCCGCCGCCTTCGTCGCCCCATATGCCGGTGGAACTCGAAAAGATGATCCGCGGCCGCGGGCCGGAGCCCTGGGCTGCCGCGAGGGCATCGAGCAGCTTTCGCAGCCCGGCGACGTGCACGTCGCGATGCGTCGTCCCCGCGGCCCGATCGAAGCCGACGCTCCAGAACACGGTCACCGGTCGGCCGATGTCGGAGAACAACGCCGACCAGCCCGGTTCGGTGGCGGTGACGTCGATGATCGCCGGCTCGATGCCGAGTGAGTGGAGTTCCACGGCACGCGCCTCCCGGCGCGTGATGCCGATCACCCGGGATCCGGCGCCGAGCCACCGTCGTGCGACCCGTTCACCGAGATAGCCACAGCCCACGACGAGCCGCGGAAGAGCCTGGGTGTGCATGTCTCGACTAGTCCTATCCATCCAGTGGTCGCGGCCGCTCGCCCCGCGTCTGCGAGTCGATCCATGACTGCAACACGACCTGCGCCGCTACGGCATCGGCCCGGGCCTTCTTGCGTCCGCGGGTCAGACCCACACCCGCGAGCATCCCCGCCGCCTCTCGGGAGCTGTACCGCTCGTCTTGAAAGGCGATCGGCAGGCCGGTGAGCCTTCCGAGCCACGCACCGAACCGCTCCACCTCCGTCGACATCGCACTGTCGGTGCCGTCGGCGTGGACCGGCAGGCCGACCACGAAGCCCGCGAGCGTCTCTTCGACGGCCAGCGTGCGGAAGAAGCGGCCGTCGGCCGCGAGATCCCCCGTCGTCTGCCGTACACAGAGGGGGCTGCAGATGATCCGCTCCGCGTCGCAGACCGCCACACCGATCCGGCGCCGGCCGTAGTCGATCCCCGCGACGCGGCCGGCCGGAATCGTCGGGGGGAGGGGGGCGTTCATTCGCCGGCCCCGGCTGGAGCGAGCGGAACCGCGGGCTCGAAACGCCCCGACTCGAGGAAGGATTGCGTCGCCCGCTGCACCCGCGGATCGCGGAGCATGGCGGCGTGATGGACCGGCAGGAGCAGGAAGTCGTCGGCGCCATCGAGCCGGGTTTCGTCGACGCGGACGACGGCGTCGTCGTCGCCCGCGAGAAGTGGGCTGAAGCCGCTGGTGTCGCCGCGTCCGCCGGCCACGATTCCAAACTCGCATGGCGGCACGGCGAGCTGCGGAGCCACCTTGTGCCAATCGACCACAAGATCGCGGGCGGCGCCCTCTGCCAGCCCGGCGAGGAATCCGACGCCCGCCACCTGCCGCGCGAGTTCCGAACCCGTGTTGGGGGGGCCGAGCATGACCATGCGGTCCAGCCGTGCGAGATCGTCGCGGTCGGCGAGCGTCATCCAGCGACGAACGACGAGATTGCCGAGGCTGTGCCCGACAAAACTGATGCGGCCTGACGCCGGCAGCGCGGCGATCACGGCACCGAGCGAGCGGCCGTGGGCTTCGATGTCGGCGTTCGTGCTGGCATAGCCGAAGAGAAGCACCGTCGCATCGAGCGACCGGCGGAGGTGTTCGGCGAGCGGCCGCATCGAGGAGCGGCCCTCCCCGAGCCCGTGGAGCACCAGGACGACCGGACCGGCGACGGGCGGAACGGTGCCGTCCGCCCCGAGTCGCTCGAAGGCGCCGCGGCATTCCTCGGCCGTACCCTCGCGGACGGTGGGGTCATCGGGATCGAGGATTCGGCAACGATCGTCGGAGGGCCGTTGCTGAAGCCTCCAGTCGTGCCGCACGACGAGGTCGCTCCACTCCAACGCCTCGCGGGACCGACGCATCGTCCGGAGCCACTCCACGTCGCGCCGCCCGACTTCCGCCGTCTCGTCCGACCGGCTCACGGCGGCGGCGAGGAGGAAGAGCGTGGCCGTCGCCGTGATCAGAGATACTCTTGCCATCCGCACTTCTCGATTTCGGCCACGACCTTGCGCACAGCCTCTTCGTGGGCCCGGTTGGCGACAAGCGTGGCGTCGGGGGTGTGTACCACAAGGATATCCGTGAGCCCCAGCGTGACGACCAGATGGTCGTCGCCGGCATGCACGATGGTGCCGGAGGACTCGATGCCGAGGTGGCGTCCCACCGACGTGTTGCCCGCGGCGTCCGTCCCACGCTGCCTGGCCACGGCCGACCAGCCGCCGAGGTCATCCCAGCCGAACGGGGCCTCGATCACGGCCACGTCGGTGGCGTGCTCGAGCACCGCGTAGTCGATTGAGATGCCGTGGATGGCGGCGAATTCCTCCGCGAAGACGCGGTCGCGATCGGGCGTGTCCCAGGCCGCGGCGATCCGGCGGAGGTGGGCCATGCACTCCGGCTGCCGCTCGTCGAGCGCCTCGATGATCGTGCTCGCCTTCCAGACGAAGATGCCGGCGTTCCAGAGGTAGGTGCCCGCGGCGACGTATTCCGCGGCCACGCTGGCGGGAGGCTTCTCGCGGACTCGGGCGACCGCGTGGGCCTGCAACGCCCCCGCGCCGCAGGGGAGAGCCGCACCCTGCTGGATGTAGCCGAAGCTCTCCGCGGGGTAGGTCGGACGCACGCCGAAGGTGATCAGGCGGGCGGGCGCGGATTCCACCAGCACGGCCGCCTCTCGGATCGCGCGGCGAAACTCGGCCGCGGGGCGGATCACATGGTCGGAGGGCATCACCGCCATGATCGCGTCGGGATCGTGTCGCGACACGAGCAGGGCGGCGAGGCCGATGCAGGGGGCGGTGTCCCGCTTGCAGGGCTCGCCGACGAGCCCCGCCTCGGGCACGCCGGGCGCCTGCCGCCGGACGGCATCGAGGAGCCGGGCCGACGTGACGATCATCGTGCGTTCCGGGGGCACGAGGCCGTCGAGCCGCTCCACGGTGTCTTCGAGAAGCGTCTTCGAGCCGGCAAGCGGCAGCAACTGCTTGGGCAGAGCGGCGCGGCTGGCGGGCCAGAATCTCGTTCCCGATCCGCCGGCCATCACGATCGCATGCAACATCGTCGCATCATTCTCCACAGGATGTGGCGATGGGCCACGGGGCCGGAATCATCAGCGGCCCCGCACCCACGTCCAGAACAAAAAGCAGAGCAGGGGAAACCCGCCGAAGATCAAGCCGTAGGTGAAGAGCGTCGTCCAAAGACGACTCGGCCAGCGTGCCATCAGTGAGTCACCCGGGAGCCTGCACGAACACGTCGATCGGAATCTCCAGCGGCTCCTCCGCCGGCTCCGTCAGGCGGCACTCGACGCGGACGCCCCAGGGGAGCACTTCCGCGGCCGTGACGACCGCTTCGACTCCATCATACTCGGTCGTCACCCGGACCGACGGGGTTTCGGCGAAGGAGGGGCAGAAGCCGACATGCGCATGGGCCGCACGACTGCCCGCCGGCAGGGCGAGGTTGAGCCGGCCGCGAAGGCAGTCTGCACCGGCGGGCGATTCGAACCGCTCGAGCCGCTGCAACAGCCTTCCCGGCTCTTCTTCTTCCCGTCGCACATGGCCGTCGCGGCGGCGGAGTGGCCGGGACCGGTGAGTCGGCGGGATGCGACGGGCGGGCGCGGTCTTGGACGCTCGCGGTGGCGCGGCGATCGGCATCCGCACGACCGCCACGGCGATGGCGGCAAGGACGGCGAGCATCGATGCCCAGTCGCCCCTGCTCGGCGGCAGCGCCACCGCGACGACGCCGAGGACGAGTCCGCACCGGGCCGCCACGGAGCCGAGAACTCCACCCACGTGACGGCATGACTGGTCGGCGATCGCCACCAGCGTGATCCCCGCCGCGGCGACAAGCCACGCCGCGGCGGAATCCGTGACCTCGAAGCCCCCTGAGAGGCGCCGCACCGCGAGCACGACGCCGCACGCCACCGCCACGGTTCCGATGACCGCGGCGGCGACCGGCGGAAGCATCGCAACGAGCGGCTGACCGGCTGCGGCGAAGGCCTGCGGACGACCGGCCGATGTGCGGGGGGAACGCAGCCGCGGTCCACCGCGGGCCATGTGCCCCCCGCCGATCGCCGGTGTCGTCGTCATGGGCCGTTCAGCCCACGGCGGCGCCGGACCGGGCTGCTTCGGCGAGTTGCTTCGCCTTGTCGGTATTCTCCCACGAGAAGCCGTCGCGGCCGAAGTGACCGCCGGCGGCCGTCTTGCGGTAGATGGGCCGCCGCAGGTCGAGGTAGTCGATGATTCCGCGGGGCGTCAACGGGAAGAAGTCCCGCACCACTTCGCAGAGCCGTTCATCCTCGACCTTGCCGGTGCCCTCGGTGTCGACATGCACGCTCACCTGGGCGTTGCGATACCCGTGCGCCATGCCGAGCTCCAGTGCGCGATCCCACGCACCCGTTGCCGCCTTGGCGAGATCCTTCGGAAGCGTCGCCGTTGGGATC
>SXGQ01289244.1_pt1 | contig 38517 bp, 37 predicted proteins | sample 3178371 | NCBI WGS metagenome assembly SXGQ01 (sample SAMN11356859, study PRJNA531348) | freshwater metagenome | isolation source: freshwater sample F1-20 | place: China: Fuxian Lake, Yuxi | collected 2017-12-25
CCTTGATCGCATCATCGGAATTACAAAGGCCTATACAACTCGCGTTGGCTCAGGACCATTCCCAACTGAAACGCTCGGCGAGATTGGCGAGAAGTTGGTTGATATTGGTCGTGAATTTGGAACTGTGACCGGTCGCCGTCGCCGTACGGGTTGGGTTGACTGTGTGATGTTGCGTCACGCTGGACGTATTAACTCACTCACCGAATTGGCACTAACAAAACTTGATGTGCTTGACACATTTGATGAAGTCAAAGTTTGTACGGGCTATCGCATCAGTGGCGAAGTCGTCCACGGTTATCCAGACCGAAGTGATGTGTTGGAGCAAGTTGTAGCCGATTACATCACGTTGCCGGGTTGGAAAACTGAACTACGCAATTGTCGCTCGGCAAATGATCTACCGCTGGAAGCCCGGGCATTCATCACTGCAGTTGAACGCGAATCTGGCATTCCGATTCGCATCATTGGTGTTGGTCCCGAGCGCGATGATGTTCTTGACTGGACACCTGCGTCGATATTTGGAGGCTCGGTATGATCCCTCGTTATTCATTACCCGAGATGGAATCGGTCTTTTCGGATGAATCACGTTTTGGTCGGTGGGTTGAAATTGAATTGTTGGCAACCGAAGCTCATAGTGCTTTAGGAATTGTGCCAGCGGCCGATGCTGCAACTTGTCGAGCCAATTCTCCGGTTGTTGACTCGCGCTTTCTTGACGAAGTCCTTGAGCGCGAAAAGATTACCGATCATGACGTTGCTGCGTTTGTAGATATTTTGCAGTCGCGAATAGGTAACACAGCGGGCGGTTGGATCCACTACGGGCTGACATCAAGTGACATTGTTGATACCGCTTGGTGTTGGATGTTGCGTGACGCCGCCGACCTTTTGATTGATGCATCGTCAAAACTTCTGCGAGTCGTTGTCAATTTGGCTAAGGCTCATCGTGACACAGTGATGATTGGACGCACTCATGGTGTGCACGCGGAGCCGACGACTTTCGGAGCAAAAGTTGCGTTATGGGCATTACAGATTGATCGTGATCGCAGCCGTCTGATCGCTGCGCGAGAAAATATTGCGGTCTGCAAACTGTCCGGTGCAGTCGGAACATATTCAAACGTTGATCCCAAAGTCGAGCAGCATGTTGCCCACGCGTTGGGCTTGAAAGCGGTTCCAGCCACTCAAGTTATTTCTCGTGATCGACACGCCGAATACATGTGGGCATGCGCTGCGGTTGGTAACACCTGCGAAATGATTGCTGTTGAGTTACGTCATTTACAGCGAACCGAAGTGCGTGAAGTTGAAGAAGGTTTCAAAGCGGGGCAAAAAGGTTCGTCGGCAATGCCACATAAGCGCAACCCAATATCGGCAGAAACAATCACCGGCCTATCACGAGTACTTCGGGGAAATCTCCAAGCCGCAATGCAGGATGTGGCGCTATGGCATGAGCGGGATATTTCACACAGCTCTGTTGAACGAGTTGTGCTCCCAGATTCATCATTGATGGCGCACTACGTCATGCATCGCTTACGCCGTCTGCTTGAGGGTCTGCAGGTTTCACCTGAGCGAATGAAACAGAACTTGTACTCAAGTCACGGCTTGGTGTTTAGCCAGCCAGTCCTTCTTGCTTTAGTTCAATCGGGCCTGACTCGTGATGAGGCTTATCGAATAGTCCAAGCAGCAGCAGCAATGTCATGGGAGCATTCACAAGATTTCCGCTCAATTCTTGAAGCCGATTCACGTTTGGATCGTGTTGACAAGAAAGTTCTTGACGAAGCTTTTGATCTCAAAAGATCTCTGGCGCACATCGGGCAAGTATTCACTGCCCTTGATGCACTTGACACATAAAGATCAGCGAGTAATTCCGGCTTTTTTCAAAACAGCAGGGTCAACTCCAATTTCACGCCACGCGGTGTAGGTAATCCCGTTGCGTTCACCGTATGAACGAGCAACATTAACGAATGCTTTCTCAAGCGGTTTGATCTGCTGCGCAGTTGTCATCTCTTCAAGTTCTGTTGTCAAGTCAAGTCGTTCCTGAGACAACTTCAGTTGCGCAATTGCATCTGAATCTTCAAATTGGATTTCAATAACCGCAAGCCGCTTCTTGATCGAGTCTGGTGTGCGCCTACGACCACGCTTTGGCTTGTTGCGTCGCACTGCTTCAAGATAATCACGTACAGTGCGACTCTCGGATCGTCCCACCGCCAAAGCCGCTTTATGCGAGCTAGTCATTGGTGTTTTTGGTGCTGCCATGGACGAGATATTACTTGTTGATCGGTAATTGCATATTTTTGTGCGTAAGAATTTTTGACACTTATCTGAAGAAATGGCTGTATTTATTGCTGGTACATGTAGGTCTCGCAACGCAATATACAAAAAAACTTTTCTCCACTATCATATTTAACCATGAGTAATTATTCAAATGCTCTTCCCGTTCTCAGTGCGACACGACACGCATTGCGTGAACACGTACTTCTTCATTCACTGAAGACGGGTAACTTCACCTTAAAATCAGGAGCAAGTAGCACGTGGTTTCTTGATACAAAGCAAACAGCGTGTCGGGCTGATGGCGTCGTGTTGATGGCCAATGTTGCATTAGAAATCATTCCTAAAGATGCAGTCGCGATTGGCGGTTTGACGATGGGTGCTGATCCGGTTGCTTATGGAATTGCTGCAGTTGCTGCTACTCGCGGCGTTGATCTTCGAAGTTTTAGTGTTCGTAAAGAAGCGAAGGATCATGGTGTCACTGGACGTATCGCTGGTGCTTTGCAGCCTGGTGACAAAGTCATCATTACTGAAGACACTGTGACTCGGGGTACTTCAATCATGGAGGCTGTCGACGCGGTCGTTGCATTCGGTGCGATTCCGGTGTTGATCACCGTTGTCGTTGACCGTGGTGGAACCTGTGGAGCCATGGCTGCCGAACGAGGAATTCCATTTGTACCTATGCTGACTGCTCTTGATCTGGGATATCAATACGGCACCTGAAGTAACAAAGGCTTGATCTACACAGAGCACTTATGTCACTCACGCCCGTTGCGTCATGGGTTGTTAACGAGTCCTAGCCTTACGGCGTGACCATTCAGCAACTTTTCGCCCTTGAACCCCACGGCGCTGACACATTTGTCGGTGCCGGCCGGGAGTACCCGTGGGGTGGCTTGTATGGCGGCCATATTGTTGCGCAAGCGCTGTGGGCTGCTGCCGAAACAGTCGAACCCGAAATGGAGCCTCATTCGTTGCGCGCGTATTTCATTCGACGTGGCAGCCCTAAAGACACGGTTCGTTACGAGGTTGACCGCATTCGTAACGGAAAAAGTTTTTGCACTCGTCGCGTCGTGGCCCGGCAAGAAAACGGAGCCATCCTTAATTTGGAAGCCAGTTTTCAACGTTTTGAACAAGCATCAGATGTGCAACCCATTGCCTTCCCAACGGGTGTGCCTCTTCCAGACACAGTGACCAATTCAACTTGGTCTGAATTCTTTGATCGTCGCTGGATTGAGAAAGTAGATCATCCAGCAGATGGACGCGAAGGCGCCGGTCGAGCGATGGCTTGGTTTCGGGTGACCGAAGCGTTAGGTGATCCTGGCGATCAGCGTGCGCAACTTTTACATCGCTGTGCATTCGCCTATCTCAGTGATGACTTACCGACCGATGCTGTTGTGCGTACGCACCCCGAAATTTCATTGCGTCCAGACAATCATCGTAATTTTCAAGGTGCCAGCCTTGACCACACGATTTGGTTTCACCGACCCATTCAAAGTGATCGTTGGCATTTGCACGATTTTACTTGTCATTCTTTAGGAAATAATCGAGGTCTTGCACTCGGACATGTGTTTAGTGAAGATGGCGTTTTGGTTGCGACCGTTGCTCAAGAGGCGCTGATTCGCGATTTAACACCATTGACATAGGGCGAGATAGCGGCGTCAATCAATGGCCTTAAAAACTGCACATATGTCGTCGTGAGGTGATGCGAATCGCGATACATCAAAATGTTGCCGGTGATGACGGGGCACGTATCAATTGTGCAAACCCAATGACTGACATCTAGATATTGAGCATTGTTTTCAACCGCAACATCAATACTGGTTTGTAGACGATTAGCACGAATTCCTTTATCGCGGCTGAATGCACATGAGCCGACGTTCTTGATGGATTTTGACAAACAGATTGGTACATCGGTGCCGGGGTACGGAGTATCTGTGATGACGACAGGACTTATTCCCATAATTTGCAATTGCGGTATGAGAGTTGCGTAACCAGCCTTAACGATTGAGTCAGCAAATGGTTGGTCGGTAGCAGGATCGGTTAAACGATTTGAGTTCGTCATCAACACGACGCGTACATTTTCTGCCACGAAACGCTCAAGGACTTTCTCACGCCATGGTCGACATCCCGGATAGGTGGGACCAACTAATGAATTGGCGGTTATCAGATCAATTGTGGTGCAACCCATTTTTGTCAGAATGATCAATCGCCATTGATGATCAATGGCGATTTGATTGAGTGCGGGAAACCACTGCGCTGCGTGCGAGTCGCCGTACAACGCGACAGTGAAACCAGATGTTGTATCCCCATACTCACAAATCTTGGGTTCAATGGAAATCAGGTTTACATGGCAACCGTTGTCATAGATTTCAGGCTTATCACCAGAGGCACCACGTAAAGAGGGTTGCAAGTTGGCTGGAACTTCATCGGTAAGTGCGCCGGCAACGACTGCATCAATTGGCGCGGTGGGGTTCACGATGGATGGTGGGGGGCCTTCTGGGATTGTGACGAGAGAGGTTGATGTTTCTATTGGTGCCACTGTGCTGTCAGTCGAAACAACTGTCACGGTCGTAGATGTCGTTGTGCTCGCGATAGCAACAGGTGCATCGGCAATAACGTCGGTGCTGAGCGCAACTGAAGAAGTTCGTAGGACAAATCCGACGCCGACACTCAACACAATTAATGTGGCACCGACCGTCAGTGCGAGTCGTGGTTTGGCTTGCAATGAATCAGAATGTCGAACCGGATTTTCTAAGAATTGATGTGACAGTGATGCGGCAATCACCGCGCCTGCGATCGCGATCAGACGCTCCGTGATACTCAGAGCACGTTCTACATGCGACTCGGTGATGATTAGAACTGGCCAATGCCACAAATAGATTGAGTATGAGCGCGCACCAACCCATTGCAGGGGCTGAAGTGAAAGAATTCGTTGCGGTCCCCAATGTGCATGTTGCCCGGCCATCAGCACAAGTGCAGTCGCAACGACAGGCAGCAAGGCTAACTTGCCGGGGAAAGCCATTTTTTCGGTAATCGTAAGTCCACTGACAACGATGGCGAATAACCCAAGCCAACCAATGACAGAGCGGAAATTGGTGGGAAGTTGTTCAACGTATTTCCAACACAATGCAACGAGTGCGCCGATACCAAGTTCCCAAGCCCGAGTGTGCAGACCAAAGAAAGCCCACGGTTGAGATTGAGTTGTTTGCCAGATACAGAGTGAGAACGAAACAATGCTCAGTGTTGCGATCGCAACGATCGCACGCGTGTGTGTATCACGTGATTTCCAAAGCAACAAGATCAGTAGCGCAGGCCACACGATGTAGAACTGCTCTTCAACCGAAAGTGACCAAAAATGCTGGAAAGGTGACGGGGGTTGTCCGGCTTGCAAGTAATCGGTGCTTCGAACACCAAACAAAACATTAGAGAAGAACCCACCACTGGCAACAGCGTCAGCGCCGATGTCTTTGAGCCGAAGTGGTTCAAGCCAAATTCGACTTGCCAGTGCGGTGACAGCAATGACGAGTGCGGATGCCGGCAAAAGGCGACGCGCTCGGCGTGCATAGAAATTCTTCAACGAAATCTCGCCAACTGACGAATGCTCGTTGATGAGTAATGACGTGATCAGGAAACCTGACACCACGAAAAAAACGTCAACACCGATGAAACCACCAGTCAGTCCCAAAAACTTGGCGTGGAAAAGAATGACGAAGCCGACAGCCAGTGCCCGAAGGCCTTCGATATCGCGTCTAAACATGAAGTGGTCGAGACCGGCGTCGATCCGGTGACCTTCCGCTTTTCAGGCGGACGCTCTGCCGACTGAGCTACTCGACCGTGGGCCTGGGGGTTTCCCCACATGCACTGGCGGTCCCGCCTGGACTCGAACCCGCGACCTCCGTCTTGACAGGCCGGCGTGAACTCCAACTTCACCACGAGACCAAAACATGTGCTTTGGTTATTGCAATTTCGGCTATGTACTAAAAGTGTTCGTACTAGATGTCGGACCGCAAAACGATCTGGCACCCCCAACGGGATTCGAACCCGTGCCGCCACCTTGTAAGGGTGGTGTCCTAGGCCACTAGACGATGGGGGCTTGGGCACTCGTCTCGATGAGAGCGTGGCAACTCTAACAGGACTGTCTGCGGTCTCCACCCGAAGAACTTTGACTGCACCGAGGTTTCATGGCTGATGGTTTTACGGCAGGGGGTTTGCCATGAGGGCTGAGATGGCACTGTCGAGTAGCCACGACAAAAAGTTGTAGAGGGCGAGTTCATCATGACGCGGGTCGTCTGCATTGAGATAATCGTCAATTTCACCGACATTGATAAGGGTACCCAGAACGAGTCGTACGCTGTTGAGAGCAGCACAAAAAGCGTCTAACTGGGCGAAAGTGACAGTCTTCAGATGGTCATCGGCCAAGAATGCATCGACAGTAGCGATGGAACTCAGTCGGCTAGCGACCAATTCGTCGCGCATCAGTCGTTGGTATTCGGTTTCGGCCTCGTTGTTATCGAAATAGGCCGGTGGAAAAAGCCGAGCCAACTTCGGATCACCGATCGGTGCTGACGTGAGCAACCCTCCCACTTCGCCAAACAATGTGCGGAGCAACCTTCGTTCATCAGGACCCAAATTGACAGCGATTCCTTTTTTGGTTGTCGCGAACGGTGGTTTGACCCGAGCCATGTCAGACCGCATCTTGTTGCATGGTCGCCCAAAGCCCATGTTCGTGAAGTCGGTAGACATCCATTTCGGCCTTTTCCTTCGAGCCGCTGGAAACAACGGCTTTGCCTTTTTCGTGGACATCGAGCATCAGTTCAGTGGCTTTTTCGAGGCTGTATCCAAATAATTTTTGAAAGACAAAGGTGACGTAACTCATCAAATTGATGGGGTCATTCCAAACCAAAACAACCCATGGATGCTCAAGAGATATTGACTCTTCGACCGCTGGTCGCTCGATTGTGGCCGGTGCTGCGGCGACGAGAGTCACGCCTGGTGTGTTCACTCCTTCATTGTCTCGGTTGGTTGAGGTATTCACACCCCCATACGATCAAGTTTGATGTCTCTTGGTTCGCGTCCCTTGGTTCCCTCCCGCCTGTCTCCAGGTGGGGTTGTGGCTCATGGTGCTCGTAAAGAGCCCACGTCGGTTTTCGGCGGCTACGTCGTCCTTATGAAATTGCGGGTTGTTGAGCTTTTGCTCATCACGACTGTGCCAACCATGGTCCTGGCCGAACAAGGCTGGCCGAGTTGGAGACTTGTCGTCATGACCCTGATAGGCGGCACTTTGGCCGCGGGCGGAGCGAACGCCATCAATATGGTCATTGATCGCGACATCGACGCTCTGATGGATCGCACGAAGACTCGTCCTCTCGTGACTGGCCTGATTCAGCCTCGTGAAGCCATGATTTTTGCATTAGCCCTGGAAGCGGTTGCTTTTGCGATCCTTTGGGTGGGGGCTAATCTGCTGGCAGCCTGCCTGGCGCTTTCGGCGACCTTGTTCTACGTCTTTGTCTATTCGTTGTGGCTCAAGCGAACGAGTCGTCAAAACATTGTGATTGGCGGGGCAGCAGGGGCCGTTCCCGTCTTGGTGGGCTGGGCGGCGGTACAGAATTCGCTCTCCTGGGAGCCGTTCATTCTGTTCATTGCCATCTTTTTGTGGACCCCGCCTCATTTTTGGGCCTTGGCGATCCGCCATGCCGATGAATACAGAGTCGCCGGGGTACCGATGATGCCGTCGGTCGTGCCGATGAAGCAGACGGTTCGGCAGATGTTCACGTACACGATCCTTTTAGCCATCACGACCTTGATTTTGGGTCCCGTGGCCAACCTCGGGCTGACCTATACAATTTCTGCGGTCATTTTGGGCCTTGGCTTCATCGCTAGCACGGTTGATCTCGGTCGCCATCCGTCGGCAAGTCGGGCAATGCGGGTATTCGGATTCTCAATTACCTATGTGACAGTCCTCTTTACAGCCATGGCCGTGGATGTTTTCGTGAGGCACGGTCTCTGACGTGCCGGACTCCAAGCAAGTTGCTACGCAATTCACGAACGAACTTGGTCGGGGATTTCGGTTCTAGCAGGGTGATGGGGGTAATGTTGGTAGTAGGAAACAGTTTTGAGACCCCCGAGGAGCCCCGAACTCCTCTCGTTGCGCGTGGAGCGAGCCATCTCGAATGACATCAATTGAAACCCATCTACCTACTGATGTGTCTGCATCGACGCCAGCAATTGCCACATGGCTGACTACTGCTGATCATAAACAAGTTGGCCGCCTCTTTATTGGCTCAGGTCTCGTCGGATTATTTGGTGGACTCTTTCTTGCCATCTTGGTGACATTCGAGCGCATCAACGCCGACAGTTATCAAATTCTGAGCGTCGATTCAGTTCCGCAGGTGTTGGCGGCAGTGCGTTTGTTGCTTACCTTCGGAACTGTCGTTCCTCTTCTGCTCGGTCTTTCCGTCGCCGTAGTTCCGTTGCAGTTAGGTGCACGTTCAAATGCGTTTCCGCGTTTAGCAGCGGCCGGTTTCTGGATTTGGCTGGCTGGTCTCGGTATCGCATTGGCAGCGATCATCGGCAATGGTGGTCCGAACGGTGGCAACTCTGATCTTGTTGATCTGTACCTTGCCGGATTAATTGTTCTGGGTCTTGGAATATTGATGACGGCAACATCAATTGCGGTCACTGTTCTCACGAATCGTGCTCCGGGCATGGGGATTATGCGAGCACCTCTGTTCACATGGTCATCATTCGTTGGTTCGTTGGCAGTCATTCTTGCGATGCCGGTGTTGATTGGCACAACGCTGTATCTCTACATCGATCACCGGTATGCCCGCGCTGGCTTTGGTGGAAACATCGGCGTGAATCAGTGGATCGGTTGGGCTTTGTCGCAGCCTTTTAGTTTGTTGTTGGCCATTCCAGCACTCGGCATTGTGTTCGATGTTGTCTCAACGATTGGACGTAATCTTTTGCCACAGCGTTCGGTGGCATTTGGTGCTATTGGAGTTGTCGCTGTGACCGCACTTGCGACAGTGACTCAAACGAGGATCACGCTTCCATGGGAGGGTGCAAAGTTTCTCGATGACGCTGGTACCAAGATTGCCGATCTTTTACCATTTTTAATACTGAACGTGGTGCCTGTTCTCGGTTTGCTCGGAGTTCTTGGATTATCTCTACTGACACTTAAAACCAGTAAGCCCGTCATCAGCGCACCATTGACATTCGTCTTGATTGGCTTGCTCGGCATTCTGCTAGGTGCGGTCGCTCACATCGTCGGTCTTGTTGAAGACGCTGGTGTCATTGGTTCAATTTACGAGGCTGGCGTCTATGTTCCGATCACGTTCGGTGCTATCGCGATTGCCTTCGGTGGCATTTGCTACTGGGGACCAAAACTGTGGGGTCGCTCAATTTCTGACAAGGCAGCAACGCCGTTGGCTTTGTTGGCACTACTTGCGATCGGTCTTGACTCGATTCCGTACTACATCGCTGGTTTCGCTGATCAGCCAACTGGTCTCGTCAACGGCTTCTCCTATAGCGGTCCGCAAGGTTTGTGGAATGCATTGACCTGTGCGGGATTCGTTGTCATGTTGTTGGCGACGATTGCTTTTGTTGGACTTGCAGTGAAGAGCTTCACAAGTGGTCCCGCTGCTGGCAACGACCCATGGGATGGCACAAGTCTTGAGTGGGCGACCTCGTCACCACCTCCTGCCGAAAACTTCGCTGATGTGATTGTTGTGAACTCGGCAACTCCGTTAGCCGATATAAAGTCCGCTTCATTGACAGGGAAGGTTGCCTGATGCTTGCACTACCCCCCGCCCCGCAACCGGTACCGCGCCGTCAAGTTTTTGTTGGTACAGCAGTCGCAGGTGTTGCTGGTTTCATGTTGATCGGCGGAATGATGGCCACATGGCTGAAGTTCCGTGCCGATGCCCCCGTACGCGAGTCACCCAAGCGTGGTTTCATCAAAGACTGGATGCCCGACAAGATTGTGGTTCCTGAAACAGCGGCCAACATGATGTTGCTGGGTCTCTTTGTGATCTGCGTCATGGCTCAGTGGGCCGTGTATTCAGCAAAGCGCAACGATCGCACGCACACAGGTCTTGCTCTCGGCGTCACCGCGCTGTTGGCGTTGGCCACCATCAACGCACAAATAGCCATTTGGACGCAAATGGGAGTTGGCGCTAACGACGGCGCCTTCCATTCAATGTTCTATGCCGCAACTGGAGCGATGACAGCGTTGTTGCTTTCTGGTTTGCTGTACACCGCAGTTGCCGCTTTTAGGTATCTCGGTGGTCGCACTAAAGAAGTTGAACTCGTTTCGGCTCATGCCCTCTACTGGTACTTCCTCACTGCAACGTTCTGTGCAGTGTGGTTTGTCATCTACGTGCAGAAGTGACGAGGCAGTACTCATGATTACAACAAGCTCAAAACTCTTTTACGGACTTGGCGCAGTATCAATTGCTGGCTCCATCGTTTGGATGATTGCTCACGATGGCGGTGCACTTGGAGCAGTCGCTTTGGTGTTCATCGCCATCGCTGCAGTCTTCCTCGGCGCAATTGCGTCTTACGTTCGTGATGGTCACATTTTGTCAACCGATACCGAACAGCATGATTTGGCGCCAGCCGCGCAGCGTGGACCTGGCCGTAGTTGGTTCCCACTCGGAACGGCTCTATCGCTCGGAACTGTGGTCGTTGGTCTCGTCACGTCACCAGGCATTTTTAAAGTCGGTGTTGCTTTGTTGATAGCGATGCTCGGCGAATGGCTGATTCAGAACTGGAGCGATCGTGCTTCGTCTGATCAGGGCTATAACGAGCGAGTTCGGGGTCGAGTAGTTCACCCTCTTGAGATTCCGATCGCTGGAGCATTGTTGCTCGCCGTCATCGTATTGTCGTTCTCGCGAGTTTTCTTGTCGTTGTCGGTCAATGCTGGTCCGATCGTTTTCGCAATCATCGGCGCATTGGTTTTGTTCTTTGGTTCGATGCTGTCAATCCGACCTGGCACCAGTCGGCGAGTCGTTGGCACCATTTGTGGCGTGGCCCTCGTCGGTCTATCGGTTGTTGGCGTTGTGTTAGCTCTTGATGGTGAACGTGAGCAATTAACAGAGGCTGCTGAAGAAGATCATTTCGCCCACCGGGCTTGTGGTGAAGAGGTCGAGTATTCCGATGAGGATGCGGTCCGCGCCGTTTCAGCAAAGAGCAGCGTTGCTGCCACTGTGACTCTGAAAAATGGTGCCCTGTATGCCGAGATGGATGGCTACTCGGGTCCGTTGACCTCAATCACCTTGCAGCGTTCATTGAACTCAAGCATCCTCTTTAATAACGAAGATGAAGGGGAACACCGAATGGTCGTGACATACGGCAAGGTCGTCGAATCTTTGGGCGGGGGAGTTGAGCGCGAGACTCTCTTGCAAGCGTGTACTTCGTTGGTGTCCAAAGGGGGCCAACAAGGTGTTGTCGTGAATATTCCAAAGCCATCGTTTTCAAGTACCGAGGGATTCAGCATTACCGTCCCTGGACTTGAGGGAGCATCTGTTGAGGTGTTGGTGCCGTGAAAAAGATGAATGATCAATCTGGAGAGTCGATGAAGACCGCGCGTCGTCGGCTTAACGCCACAAAGGTGGCGATGACGGTCTTCGGGTTTAGTTTCTTGGCTAGCTGCGCCAAAGACGCACCGCAAGATACATGGCAGCCAGCCGGACCTAATGCTGAGCAAATTGATAATTTGCAACGACCCGTGTTCTACGTCGCCGGCGTTGTTGGTGTAATTGTTTTTGCTGCTGTCGCCTGGGTGATGTATCGCTATCGTGATCGCGGTCAAGCCATCCCTGAGCAAACTCACGGTAAGCCTGCTGTTGAAATTGTTTTGACCGTCATCCCAGTGCTGATTCTCTTGGGTGTTGCTGTTCCTACTGCTGGAACGATTTTCAAGTTGGCGAAAACCAGCGACACCGAAATGACCATTAACGTGACTGGCCAGCAGTGGTGGTGGGAATACGACTACCCAGCCTCAGGCTCCAATATCGAGCAGTACGGAATTACGGCACCGATTGTAACTGCGGGACAACTTGTTATCCCAGAGAACACCAAGGTGTTGTTGCGAGTGACCAGTCGTGATGTCATTCACTCTTACTGGATTCCTAAGTTGAACGGTAAGAAAGACAGCGTTCCTGGTCGTGTGCACTTATTGCGCATGGAAGGTTCGAAGCCGGGTATTTACGCAGGCCAGTGCACTGAGTTCTGTGGATTGTCACACTCGTATATGCGCATGGAAGCAGTGGTTCTGTCCCGGGCCGACTACGACAAGTGGGTGGCCAATCAACTTGAGGAATACACCGCGCCCGAGGTCGGTTCCGACGCAGCGGCGGGTGAGTCTTTGTTTATTCAACAATGCAGTCGTTGTCACCAGGTCAATGGTTTGAAAAATTCCGATGGAAGTCTGAATATTGCGGCACCCGAACAGAACCTCGTTTCAGGTGCTGCGCCCAACTTAACCAATTTAATGACCCGCAACACTTTTGCTGGTGCATCGTGGGATCTGTTGACACCAGAATGTCGCGACAATGTTTGGAACGCATCCTCTGTGGATTTCGGTGAGCGTTACCTTGAAGGTGTTTCAGTTGAATGTCTGAATCAGAAAGACCTGCGCGAATGGTTGCGTAATTCACCAGCAAAGAAGCCGATGTATGCCGACCCAACCAAGTTGTCTTCCACCGGCGGGTTATACCGCGGTATGCCAGCTCTTGGCCTTACTGAAGATCAAATCAATATCATCGTCGCTTACTTGCTCGAGCGGAAATAACGGGAGAACACTAGATGACCATCATTGATCGTCCCTCCACTGACGTGGCTGTAGTCGGAGGTGCACCTACGGGTGTCAAGCCGAGCGAATCTCTCGGTGTCTTCAAGCGTCCCGCCGCGTCACCTAGTTGGCGTGACTGGTTGGTTACAGTTGACCACAAGAAGTTGGGAATTATGTACGGTGTCACCGCCTTCTTCTTCTTCATCGTCGGCGGCGTCGAAGCACTGCTCATTCGTTTGCAACTTATTGCTCCTGATGGAAAAGTTCTGAACGCCGATCAGTACAACCAGATGTTTACGATGCACGCGACCACCATGGTGTTCTTGTTCGTGATGCCGATGGCTGCTGCATTCGCCAACTATTTTGTGCCGTTGCAAATTGGCGCACGAGACGTGGCCTTCCCACGACTGAATGCTTTTGGTTTCTGGTGCTTCTTGTTTGGTGGTTTGTTCTTGAACTCCTCCTGGTTCTTGGGCGGCGGCGCCGATGGTGGTTGGTTTATGTATGCCCCAAACAGCAGCACATTGTTCTCACCGAGTCTCGGAATTGACTTTTGGACACTTGGTCTTCAGATCACTGGTATTGCCTCATTGACTGGTGCAATTAACTTGATTGTCACTGTCCTCAACATGCGGGCCCCAGGCATGAAGATGATGCGTATGCCCATCTTCACGTGGATGGTTCTCGTGACACAGTTCTTGCTGTTGTTCGCAATTCCCGTCATCACCGTTGCATTGTTTTTGCTGACCTTCCAGCGTTCATTCGGTGCAACATTCTTTGATGTCGCTTCTGGTGCCGACCCATTGTTGTGGCAGCACTTGTTCTGGATCTTCGGTCACCCTGAGGTGTACATCATGATTTTGCCGTCCTTCGGCATCATCAGTGAAGTCATTCCGGTGTTTTCGAAGAAGCCGTTGTTCGGTTACCCCATCGTGGCGATGTCGGGTGCTGCCATCGGATTCGTTGGATGGGGCGTTTGGGCTCACCATATGTTCGCCTCTGGTCTTGGCCCAGTTTCGGTTACCGTCTTTTCGATGGCGACCATGGCGATCGCTGTTCCAACTGGCGTCAAGATTGTTAACTGGGTCATGACAATGTGGGGCGGCAGGCTTTCTTTCACTGTGCCGATGTTGTTTGCTATTGCTTTGGTTGTGCAGTTCACCATTGGTGGTCTGTCTGGCGTCACTCACGCAGTTGCACCATCCGACACGCAACAGACTGACACGTACTACATCGTTGCCCACTTCCACTACGTGTTGTTTGGTGGCGCAGTGTTCGGTTTGTTCTCGGGCTTTTATTACTGGTGGCCCAAGATGTTCCGTCGTCAATTGAACGAAGGGCTCGGAAAGTGGAACTTCTGGTTGATGGTGATCGGAATGAACCTCACTTTCGGACCGATGCACATTCTCGGATTGCAAGGTCAGCCCCGTCGAATGGGGGTCTGGACCGAAGCTCGAGCTGGCGAGGGATTTTTCAACTTTGGTTTCTGGAACAGAATGGCATCAATAGGTTCGTTCGTACTTGGTATCGGTGTTTTGTTGTTCTTGGTCAACGTGATTTACACCCACAAGTCAAAGAAGACTGCGATTTCTCCGCTCGACCCATGGGATGCACGCACCCTTGAGTGGATGACTCACAACCCACCTCAAGAACATAACTTTGACACCATCCCGACAGTTGGTCATCTTGACGAGTTCTTCCATCGCAAGTACGAATCTGATGCGTCAACGCACACCGTTAAGAAAGTGCATAGTGCTGAAGAAGTGATGGCCGAACTCAATGCACATCCCGATGAGCACATTCATATGCCGTCACGTTCGTACTGGCCAATTTTGCTGGCCCTGTCTTTGCCGGTCATTTCATACGGTTTGATTTACAACCGTATGTTGATGGCAGTTGGCGCCGTCATGACGTTGCTCACAATGTTTGGTTGGTCCATGGAACCATCGACGTCACCCGAAGACGATTTCGATCCCCCGGCACCTGGTGAAGGTGGCGGCCACACGAAGGAGCTGTCGCCCCTTGGCTGAAACAGCAATCTCTCACGGTCATGATGTAGGTCATGGCGCACACTCATCAACGGGCTTGTCCAACAACAAGCTCGGTATGTGGATGTTCCTCGGTTCAGAATGTCTACTTTTTGGTGGACTGATCTCGACTTACATGTTGTACAAAGGTCGTGTCAATGCCGGTCCACAGCCCGATCAGATCTTTGACATCCCTTTCACCTCGGTAAGTTCGTTCATTTTGTTGATGAGTTCGTTGACGATGGTGCTGGCTGTTTCGGCAGCGCAGCGCAAAGATGAGCGCAACATGAATCTGTGGCTCATCATTACGGCAGTACTCGGAGCAACTTTCGTCGGTGGTCAGGTGTACGAGTTCACCGCTTTCTACCGCGAAGGGTTGGGCTTTACGACCAGCCTCTTCGGTTCAAGTTTCTACACGTTGACTGGTTTCCACGGAGTCCACGTATCGGTCGGAATCATCATGTTGATGGCTTTGGTTGGTATGAACCGCAATAAACGCATTCCCGGCGACAGAGCAGAAGTTGTCGAATTGGTCGGACTGTACTGGCACTTTGTTGACATCGTTTGGATCATTATTTTCACCCTCGTCTATCTGATTCCGTCCTGAGGAGCGACCTATGAGCACCGCTACCGAACATGTCGAACACACCGCTGGTCACGACGCCGAACACACCGCTGGTCACGACGCCGAACATCACGGTTTGTCCGACAAGCAATACATCTATATCGCTTTAATTTTGGCGGCCTTGACAGCAATCGAGGTATCAACCTATTACGTGGACTTCGGCCCGTTCTTTATGCCGACACTGTTTATCTTGATGATTGTCAAGTTTGTGACCGTGGTGTCGTACTTTATGCACCTCAAGTTTGACAACAAGCTATTTACGTACTTGTTCTATTCAGGTTTGTTGTTGGCTATCTCCGTTTATTGCGGATTTTTAGCGACGTTTAAATTCTTCTTGCAGAAGGGTTGAATTCGATGGGCGGGGAGATTTTCGTCGACCCATGGCGCTATCAACTTCACCTAGAAGTTTGGTTGCTCATTGCTTTTCTGTTCGGTTCATACATTTACGTTGTGCGGGTCCTTGGTCCACGGGCTGTAACTGCTGGTGAACCCATCGTCACTCGGCGACAGTTGGTGTGTTTTATCGCCGGCATCTTGATCATGTTTTTATCGACCGACTGGCCGATGCACGATATTGCTGAAGAGTATTTGTATTCGGTTCATATGTTCCAGCACATGTCCCTGACATATTTCATGCCACCTTTGGTGGTGCTGGCAACACCTGAGTGGTTTGTTCGAGTCCTCGTGGGTAATGGACGGGCTTATCGCTCCTTACAGTTCTTTACTTTCCCAGTGCGGGCGGGACTTTTATTCAATCTAGGTGTCGTCGTGAGTCATATCCCTGGCGTCGTCAACGCGTCAGTGTCAAATGGTCCTTTGCACTACTTCGTGCACGTGCTTCTTGTTTTGACATCTATTTTGATGTGGATGCCGGTGTGCGGACCGCTCAAAGAATTTCAGATGGCGCCAATGCCCAAGATGATTTATCTCTTCTTGAACAGCGTTGTCGCGACCATTCCAGCTGGTTGGTTGACCTTCGCCGAAGGAGTGGTATACAAGCACTACAACATTGCCACTCGAGTGTGGGGAGTCTCGGTGAGCACTGATCAGCAGATCGCTGGTGCCATCATGAAGTTGGGTGGCTCAATTTTCTTATGGACGATTATCGTCGTAATGTTCTTTAAGCACTTTGTGAAGATTTTTAGAGACGAAAACAAAAATGATTACGACAAAGTTGAGTCAATCTTGACGACGGCCGACGTGGCCCGCGCGTTCGAGGCGACTCCTCCAGCCGAAGAACCTAAATCACTTAATTAGAAGTGGCGACAGAGTTGTGCCGCCGTCAGTATCAACTTCAGTCGCTACCTTCAACATCAGCGAGTGAAATCGAAACCGTATCTGGCACGGAAGGTAATCGTCGTGCACAGATCCAGGTGGTGAGCACAAAAATAGTGGAGCCCCATAGGGCCGCGGCGAGATCGCCCCAGAGATACAACAGACCCGAAAGTAAGGTGCCAACAAATCGCCCTGCTGCATTCGCTGAATAGTAGAAGCCAACGTCTAAGGCGACCGAGTCATCATCAGAGAAGGCCAGCACGAGATAGGAGTGCAACGATGAGTTCATCGCAAACGCAATTCCGAATACTACGAGACCGCCGACAATGGCCCATTCGATAGCTATATCAAAAGCGACCAGTGTCGCGATGGTTCCTGAGACGAGACCGAGTATGAGAGCCCATTGGCGGGTGGCACTCACTTCATCAACATGTCGACCGCCACGGGCGAGCATTTTCGGGGCGGTTGATTGAACGATTCCGTACCCAATAACCCATAGAGCAAGAAATCCGCCGACACCACGTTCGGACCAACCAAGTTCATCAGAGAGAAAAACCGGCAGAGCAACGACAAACCAAATATCTCGTGAGCCAAACAGAAAGAACCTGGCAATCGACAGCCGATTGATAGCCGAAGACTTTGACATAACCGAACGCAGTGGGGCCTTCTTCTTTGACTTACCAATGTCTTCGTTAAGAAAAATGAGGAGGCAAATAACGGTGACAGCGAGCGCTCCTGACATAGACCATAAAGCTCCGTCGTAACCGATTCCCGAGAGAAGGGCGGCTCCGACAAAGAATCCAACGCCCTTGAGGGCATTCTTTGAACCAGTCAAGATTGCGACCATTCGGAAAAGTGAGCCATCGCCAGCAACAGTTTTCACTGCACTCTTCGAACTCATTTTGGTGAGATCTTTAGCGACACCAGAAAGGGCTTGCATGGCCATGACAAAACTCACGGATAGCCACTTTTGCCAGGTTGGTGATTCAAAGGAAAGCGCAATGAGCGCGAAGATTTGCAGTCCTAGCCCAGCAACGAGAGTGCGATTCAACCCCCGACGAGATCCGACCCAACCACCCAGCAAGTTGGTCAGAATTCCCATGAATTCATAGGCGAGAAAGAGAAAGGCGATTGAGACAGGGGAGTAGCCAAGTTCGTTGAAATGCAAAAGAACGAGCATTCGAAGTGCACCATCAGTGATGGTGAACACCCAATAGCCCGCGGTGACCAGGATGTAATTGCGGAGATTCACGAACGTTTTCCGAGTGACTGGGCAACTTTGGCGGTCAACTCCGCCATGCGGAACGCATAGCCATATTCATTGTCGTACCAAATTAAAACTTTGACCATCCGCGAATCAATGACCATGGTTGAGAGTGCATCAACGATTCCAGAACGAGGATCATTGACAAAGTCTGCTGAAACAAGTGGTCGAGTTTCATAGCCAAGTATTCCTTGCAAGGAACCAGTTGCTGCAGCCTCAAAAAGTCCATTGATTTGCTCAACTGTTACATCTTCTTTGACGGTGAAAACAGCATCCGTCAGCGATGCATTTAAAAGTGGAACCCGAACTGCAAGACCGTTTAACTTGCCAGCCAACTCTGGGTAAATCAAAGTAATCGCGGTTGCCGAACCAGTTGAGGTCGGTATGAGGGACTGAAGTGCCGATCGGGCACGTCGCAAGTCATTGTGAGGTGCATCAACGATGACTTGAGTATTGGTGACATCATGGATTGTTGTGATTGATCCGCGCTCAATACCGACTGATTCGTGCAAGACCTTGACGACCGGTGCCAAAGAGTTCGTTGTACATGACGCTGCTGTTACAAGGTGATGAGTGGCGGGATCATAGAGATGATCATTGCAACCCATCACGATGTTGAGAACCCCCGGACTCTTGACTGGACAGGCAACAACAACTTTATGTGCACCACGATCAAAGTGGGGTTGAATCGATTCTGTTGTCTTGAATTTTCCTGAGCATTCAAGAACGACATCTACCCCGTACCTGTTCCAATCAATTGCCTCCGGCAGATCATGTTCACTAAATGAGACCCGCTGATCATCAATAACTAGCGTGTCACCGTCGAGATATACAGAGCCGGGGTAACGCCCGTGAACACTGTCAAATTCAAGAAGATGCGCCGCAGTGATCGGCCCACCTTTGACCTCGTTAATGTGCACGAGTTGTAGTGAAGGATGGTCGCGTAAAGCGCGAACAACAAGACGCCCAATGCGACCAAAGCCGTTGATTCCGATACGAGTTGTCATGATTTGACTCCTTTATCTGTCAACATTGAGTTGACGACTTGATTGACGCGAACTTTAAGTTCGGCAACTACTGCATCAAATGCTTCAGCATTGCCACTAGGAACTGGGTCGGGGATTGACCAGTGCCACCAATCAAGTGGCGCCCGAAGTTCTTCATGAACGAGGTCGCACACCGTGACGACCTGGACATTTCGGGGAATTTTCCTCAAGGATGTCGGCGCGATGTCATGAAGTTCAATCTTGTTTCGCTTGGCGGCAGAAATAGTCTGTCGATGAATCTGTGATGAGGGTTGAGTACCCGCCGACTTTGCTGGTTGTCCAGTTCGTGCCTGCCAAATCGCGGCAGCCAATTGAGAGCGCGCCGAATTATGTGTACATAGGAAAAGCATTGGTCGCTGCTGAGAAATGCGCGGCGGGGTGCTTGTGTGCAAGCCAGTGGGGGTCAGTCGTATGTAACGACGGCGAGCATCGCCAGACGAAGTAGAGCGAATGATCAAACCAACGTTCTCAAGGGTGTCCAGATGATGAGCCAGTAAGTTCGACGGAATATGTAAACGTGATCCAAGATCGCGGGGCGAGCGATCACTGACCGACAGTTCGTCAATGATGGCAAGGCGGGCGGGTTCTCCTAAGGCTGAGTGGATCGCCGCTCTCTGCAAAAGTTCACTGGTGTATCCGGTCACAAAGATTAGTCAATCACGGTTGAGCGAATTTTTTGAGCCTCTGTTTTTGAACTTTTGGTGAATTAATGCCTGCCGAAAATGGTGGTTCTTATTCCCAACGGAAGGTCGTGGCCGCGACCACCGGGGTCAATACCGCCCAAATACCGAGAACAATCCATGATGTTCCTGGACGATCGGCTTGCCCAACCAGCGCATCGCGCAGAACATCGGCGAGCGCACCAGACGGAAGACATTTCGCAACGGCAGCAACTGGGGCTGGTAACTCATCAAATGGAATGACCATTCCGCCCAGCAAAAGAAGTAACAGATACAACCCATTTTGTGCAGCAAGATTGATCTCTGCGCGCAGTCGTCCAGCGATGAAGAGGCCAAGCCCAGCAAAGGCAACACTGCCAACAGCAACGGCAGCGACAGCGAGAAGCCACTGGGCATCTGCTGACTGCCAATCAAGTAACAGGGCCACCGGAATCAGAATGATGAGTTGGACAATCTGCATCAAAAGAACTGTGACGATCTTGGCCGCTAACCATCGGGGCCGACCAAGCGGTGTGACACCTAGGCGTTTCAAAACTTTGTAGCTGCGTTCAAAGCCAGTCGCAATTCCGAGGCTGACCATCGAACTGCTCATAATCGCCAATGCAATAATGCCTGGCGTTAAGAAATCCATGTGATCATCGAAACCAGTCGGTAAAACATCGGTCGTTCCGAAGAACACCAGCAACATGACAGGGATGATGAGAGTCAGAAGAAGTTGTTCACCGTTGCGGGCCAAGATTTGTAACTCGGCTCGTAGTTGGGCGCGAAATGGACTCGAGGAAACTTTCATGATGCCCCTCCGGTCAGCTTCTTGAACACATCTTCTAGGCTGGTCATACCGGTTCGGAGTTCGACGACATCAACACCACGTTCCGACAACCAAACTGCCAAGGCCGCGATCAGTCCTTGAGGGGCATCTTCGATGCTGTAATCACATGGCGCATCTTCCATGAGCCACCCTGCAAGATTCTCGGGCATGTCGTCAAGCATGAGTGGGCGTACGGTGCGGAGTCGCACTGTACGGCGAGCTTTACGGACATCGTCAAGGGTTCCCTCAACCAAGACTTTGCCTTTGTCAAAAATAACGACGCGGTCACAGATCTTTTCAGCCTCATCAAGTTCGTGAGTTGCCAGGATGACCGTGACACCCTGATCGGCTAGGTGACGAATGATCTCACGGATCGTGGTACGACCGTTGACGTCGACGCCACTGGTTGGCTCATCCAGAAAAATGATCCGGGGCTGTGACGCGAGGGCCAAGGCCAGTGAGAGGCGCTGCTTTTCGCCCCCTGATAAGCGACGCCACGGGGTCTTCTGGCGGTCGGTGAGACCGACGAGATCGATGAGTTCTTCGGGGTTCGCAACTTGGCTCTTTCCGCTGGCATACAAGCCGCAGTACTGCCGTACGACATCAATGGGACGGGCGCTTGGGTAGATGCCGCCTTCTTGAAGCATGACTCCCATTTCATTAGCCAATGCCCGGTGGTCCTTGGTGGGGTCGAACCCGAGGACACGCACGTGACCTGACGAGGCACGTCGGAGGCCCTCACAGACTTCGATGGTGCTGGTTTTCCCTGCGCCGTTTGGGCCAAGGACGGCGGTGACCTGACCGGCCCGAGCCGAAAACGAGACCGCATCAACTGCGACAAGATCGCCATACCGCACCGTGAGATGGTCGACGACCAAAGTGGGCTCACCACGGTCAATACGAGAAAACGACGGAACGTCTACAGCCACGTCTTTGACTTTAGTCGTAGGGGCGGGCAACAGCCGTCGGGATAACCTGAAGATTCTGTGATTGATGTCCGCTTACTTCGCAATGATCCCCAATTGGTGAAGGCTGCTCTCGCTCGCCGTGGCAAGCCCGAACTTCTCGTTCAACTTGATACTGCGATCAGCCTTGATGAACAAGTTCGAGATATCACTGCTCGTCGTGACACGATTCGTGCCCGTGTCAACGAACTCTCAAAATTAGTTGGAACTGCTCGTCGCAATGGTGACAACGATGAAGCTGAGAAACTTCAAGCCGAAAGTCGGTCACTCGGTGATGATGAAAAGTCGTTAGCTGAATCTTTTGAAACAGCTCAAGGGCAACTGCGCGATGTCATGTTGCGTTTGCCCAACCTGCCTCACGCCGATGCTCCCGACGGTGCAAGTGATCACGACAATCCTTTAGTGATTGGTCCGAATCAAATGCCAGCAAGTTTCACGGAGTATCAGCGGATGCCTCACTGGGAAATCGCTGATGAGCTTGGCATTCTTGATAATGAACGCGCAGTAAAGTTAAGTGGTGCAATGTTCACCATGCAACGAGGTGCTGGTGCCATGTTGTCGCGAGCACTGTGTCAGTACGCATTGGATATGAATGCAGATGCGTTTGAAGAAATCCGTCCGCCCTCTTTGGTGACTACCGCAACGCTCACAGCAACTGGTCAACTACCAAAGTTTGCCGAAGATGCTTACGCCATCGAACGTGATGATCTGTGGTGCATCCCAACAGCCGAAGCACCTTTAACTTCAATGTATGCCGGTGAAGTTTTAGACGAGTCCCAACTACCTTTGCGTTTGATGGCTTATTCGTCGTGTTACCGCCGCGAAGCCGGATCGGCTGGTCGTGATACACGCGGCATGCTTCGCGCTCACGAATTTGACAAGGTTGAAATCTTTGCGTTGAGTACCCCCGAAACTGCCGACGAGCTGTTGATTGAATTGCGCGATCGTGCTGAGCGATTGATTGCTGGTTTGGGCTTGCCCTACCGCATCATCGAAATTTGCACCGGCGATATGGGTCAAAGTCATCACCGCAGTTTTGACATCGAGGTGTACGCACCTGGTTGCGATAACTGGCTCGAAGTTTCGTCAGTCTCTTGGTTTAGCGATTATCAAGGTCGACGTGCCGATATTCGCTATCGCAAAGCCGGCGAAAAAGGCACACATATCGCTAACACACTTAATGGTTCGGCTCTTGCAGTTCCGCGAGTATGGGCCGCAATCATGGAGAACTTTCGCCAGGCAGATGGCAGCGTGGTTATTCCAGAAGTTCTTCGACCGTACATGCGTGGGCTTGAACATATCAGCCCGAAGATCTGATCAACATGAACTTGCGTGATCGTCGTATTCAGTACGAAACGGCAGGCTTGAATTTTGATGATCTTGATGAGTCGCCAGTTCAGCAATGGCATGCGTGGTACGTCGAAGCAGCCGAGGCTGAACTCCCCGAACCAAATGCGATGGCCGTCAGCACGATAGATGCCGAAGGTATGCCAGACTCGCGCATTGTTTTAGTTCGTGGACTTGATGATGATGGACTCACATTTTTTGGAAACTACAACAGTGCTAAGGGCCAACAGATTGATGCCAACCCTGTTGCGAGCGCCGTATTTCCTTGGATTGGTTTGCACCGTCAAGTTCGGGTCCGGGGCAGCATTGAAATGTTGCCACGCCATGAAAGTGATGCGTATTTTGCTTCGCGTCCTCGCGATAGCCAATTAGGTGCTTGGGCTTCGCCGCAAAGTGAAGTCATTGAAGGTCGTGACATACTCAATCAACGGCACGCCGAGTTTGCCGAAAAATTTGCAGGTGTTGAAGTGCTGCGCCCACCACATTGGGGCGGATGGTTGCTGGTCCCCGAAGTTTTTGAATTTTGGCAGGGCCGACCAAATCGGCTGCATGATCGTTTTCGTTATCGACGCGATGATGTCACCCAAGACTGGGTCATTGAACGTTTAGCTCCGTAACGTTGTCGTAGTCCACTCGTTGACGGCGCTGACTAATCCGTTAATCAACGATTCAGTGTGTGGGGGCAATGATGGCCCTTCCCAATCCCAAAAGAGTGGGGTTGTTCCACGTACACGCGGCGGCAGTTCAATCTGGACGCCAGCACCTGGTGGCAAATTCACGGGGTTTCGTGGATGAAGTCCACGAAGTTCTTTTGGGATCTCATCGATATCGGTGATGACTTTGTACGCCGGCAAGTGTGTGCGCAAGTGCGAACCGACATGTTGAGCGAAGATTCGATGTTGTCCACCCAACAACAAAGACGAGTAATAGCCCTGACGACCAAATCCGTGGATGGTGATGACGGTGTGCACATGTTGAATAAAACTTGTGAGTCGCGTTGATGATTCGGGTGAAACTTCAATAGATGGAATATGACGTTCCATTCCTTTGGGTTGGTGGACGCCGTAATAACTCGTTCCACTACGTTCTGCGGCCTGCATCGCAATGACTTCAGTCATTTCTTCAAGACCACCACCGTGATAGGCCATGAAACCAATGCGCTGATCTGGGGGGATGTCGTGTCCACGCAGAGTGAGGACTTCTTCAACATCGGGGTGGTCTAAGAGTTCTTTGAACATAGCCACTTACGAACTTTGCTGAACTTCGCGTCGGCGAGAAATAAGGGTGTAACTGAGGGCTATGCCAACAACGACAGTGAAAATAATTGCCAGAACTAATCGGTTGTCGTCAAGGAACTGTGCAACTCGTTCTTGCCAAGACAGGACACGTCCTGTGAGATTGTCATCGTAATTGTCTCGGATGTCATTGAACCAATACCAGGTGAGAAACAGACCTGAGAGAATCATCACAATTGCTGAAGCAATCTCTACATACTTCATTCCGGTACGAAGTGACTTCAGTAGTCCTCCTTGCGCTAAGGCAAGTGTGACCGTCAACGTGGTGATGAGTAGTGACATCGCGGCCCCGTACAAAATGACTGCGATGATTCCTTGGAAGAAACCGTCGGTGTCAATGGTGCCAAGAACTGTTGCCGAGAAAGGTCCGAGAGTGCAACCAATTGAAGCGATTGCGTAGGCCAAACCAAAGACATACATCGACACAACTGTTTGATCTCGTTTACCTGTATCAAGTTTGGGAGTTGAGAATGGGAGTCGATATCCGAACAGCATTGCGATACCCAAAAGAACTAATGCGACGCCAATGAGAAGTGCGACATACTTGGCATTCTGATTTAACCAATCGGTAAACAGTCGACTGATACCACCAACAATCACGAAGATGGTCATGAAGCCGGCAGACAGCGCCGCACTCACCAAGAGCGCGCGACGGACTGTGGAGCGTTGTGTTCCGGGTCGGCCACTCACGCCGAGAAAATACATGAGATAAGTGGGCAGCAAGACAAACCCGCAAGGATTAACAGCAGCGAGTAAACCACTTCCGAAGCTCAGCCACAGACGATCTGAACTGGCAATCATGAAACACCCATTTCTGTGAATGCTGCTTCGATGTCGTCAGCGGTGAGTTCGCCAGATACTTGCTTGATGATTGTGCCAGCAGCATTCACAAAGAAAGTTGTGGGGAAAATCGAGACGCCATTGGCAACAATTGAGTCACCATTGGGATCGCGCAAGATTTCGTATGTGACACCGATGTCCTTGACGAATGATCGTGCAACGTCAGGGGAGTCCTGAGTGTTGATACCGACAAAACTCACTCGGTCACCGAATTTTTCGAATGCAGCTTGTAGTGCAGGCATTTCTCTTTTACAAGGCTGGCAATTTGAAAACCAATAGTTAATGAGAACGGGTTTTCCAGTGGTAAACAGACTTGCTGTTTCGACAACTTGGTCGTCAAGCGCTCGAACATTGGCGTTCTTCAGTTGCCTGCCGACGACTGGTGCATTGGTGCCGATTCCTGGTTCTTGGTAGACGCCAGGTTGATCAAGCACGACATCAGTTTGATTGGAATCTTGCTGCAGTGACCCGACGATCACAATTGCGCATGCCGCTGTTGCAACAGCCCCAATAGCGGCAATCACAAACGGATTCATCCGCCGAATTGAGTCTTTCAATGCCACAGTCTCAGGTTAGTTGCCAGCCATCTGATCGGGGCTCAGGCGATTCGTGACTGTCGTTGTGTTGGGCCAGGGATGGCCCGGCCGCAGTGTGGGGGGATACTGCGGCCGGGATTTCCCGGTGCAGTGATGGGGTCGTCAAGCGTTGCCCATCACCGAGATGAATGTGGATGATTGCGTGACGTGACTAAGCGACTCGAATGGCCACCTCGTAACTCTTCTGTTCACTAACGCTCGAGATACTGCGAATTGTGCGATCTTCATCGATCACCAAAATCGGCTTCGGTAACACCGAGGGTCGACCCCGGGGTCGCCGGTCGACCACGATGCGTCCGTTTTCGATGAGTTCACCTCCCCACACGCCCCAGGGCTCGTCGCGTTCAAGGGCGCCTTCAAGACATGTTGTTGATAGGGCACATCGGGCGCAGATTGCCTTGGCGCGGGCGATGTCGATGTTCTCGTCGCTGAAGAAGAGGGGTGTCAACGTGCCGTTACCGTCGGCGCAACGAGCAGTCTGCTTCACTGAAGCAAACGTGACGACTTCTGTGAATTCAACTTCTTCGATGCTGATGGGGGCTTCAAGGATCATGGTCATGGTGTTCTCTGTTTCTGGGTGTTGTTATTGGTTTGTGGCGATTTCGATTGTTTGGTTTGGGTCGGGAAAACGAAAAAGGCCGCTGGGATTTCCCAGCGGCCTCAGTGAGGATTCTCGACGTTGGTATGTGACCTACGTGAGTGACTCCCTGAGCCGCTGGGGTGAACGCTTGGTATTCACCGCTGCGAAGCCGACTGCCATATAGGCAGTTTTGGCGGCTGCATGCTTCATGCCTGCGTGCTTAACGGCGAACGTGTTCACAGGCGCGAAGGAGAACACTGGCCATGAGATCGTGGAGATCGACGGAGTGTTCTGGAGAGACATAACGTTTGATAGGCAATCACTTTGAAACGGCAAAGTCAACTGAATTAGCGATTTCGGATTGGTCATGCTGGATTGAGCGAGCGGTAGTGGCCCCAAAAGGTGATCACCAAAAGTGCTATTCCTCCTGCTAGAAGGGCTATTCCGCTGGCGGCAAGAACGAGATCTTGACGCTGTTGAGCCTGGAGAGAAATTTCTCCGTCTTTGCGGAAAATGATGAAGAATCCGATTCCGATCAGTCCAAAGATTCCGATTGAAAGCGAACTCATGATGCGGAGCCGCCTCATCGTGATGGCGTCGATATCGGATAGGTCGGGGTTGGCCATTGCAGTCATACCTGCGAGAGATCGCCAAGACCAAAATCTCGCACTTTTCATTCCCATCAATGGGTTTTGTTCAGAAGTTGTTTGCCAAGTAGAGCAATGAACTTTGCTCTCCCGAAAGTTGGGGTTGCGAAACTCTCGTTACGTGAACATCACTTTGATCAAGCCGATTGATCCTCCTTTGATCAAGAAAATTGATCGCCCTTTGATCAAGCGGATTGATCCCACGGTGCTCCCAATCATGGCTATGTCGGGTATCTCACTCATTGGTACTGCATGTACGCCGTTGTTGTTGGGTAATCCGTTGGCCTTGATGTTGCTGAGTCCACGAATCGTCTTTATGGGTTTGGCGGCGGGACAAATGCCGCTCCTCCCGTTTGTTTTGCTCGCAACTTTGCGCTTGTCGCTTACCGATCCATTTCACTTTTTGATCGGACGACGACACGGTCCCACGCAGATGGTCAAGCTTGGTCGAATCGGACGGTGGATGGCCAAACCAGGTCGAAACCATAAAGCCCTCGCTATCGGACTTTTAGCAGTACGCCCGATCGGTCGTCACTTGATGTGGGCCGGCGCACAAGGCGTACGCGTTCGTTGGGTTGTTGCGATCGACATCGTGAGCACAGTTGTGTACTGCGTCATTGTGCACAAAACGGCATCGGCAATTTAGTCATCACGAGTTTTCATCTCACATCGTTGATATCACCAATAAATCGTCAATATTCCATGCGCTCGGCATCCCATGAGCTGTCAACCACAGATACGGTTTGACGATGAGCGAAATCGCATTGATTGCGAATACTGCAGCAACATTGTTTATGGTGGGCCTCATCTGGTTGGTTCAACGTGTTCATTATCCGTTGCTGAGCCATGTAGGCGTTGACCAACAGATTTCTGTCGGTGCCGAACATCAGCGTCGAACAGGTCAAGTGGTGGGACTACCGATGGCCGTTGAAGGTGTGAGTACTTTGGTGCTTCTCGTTGCTCAACCCGATCAAGTGACGTGGTGGTTGCCGTGGATTGGGGCAATTCTCTTGGCGATTTCGTTGGGGTCAACACTCTTTCTCTCAGTTCCGCTTCATGAAAAAATGGTGAATCATCCAAGTGCCGAGATTGGCAAGAAACTCGTTGCGACGAACTGGCCACGAACTATTTCTTGGTCACTACGAGGCGTTGTATGCATCGCAATGTGCGCCCAAGTAATGAAATAACTGTTCAGCCCAAATCGGTTGCTGGGGCAGAGAACTGCGACTGATATAGCCGGTAGTAGGCACCATGCGCTGTCAGGAGGGCTTCGTGTGATCCCTGCTCAACAATTGAGCCGTTTTCCATGACCAAAATAATGTCGGCATCGTGAATAGTTGAAAGTCGGTGAGCGATGACAAAACTTGTGCGCTCTTTACGTAGTGCATTCATCGCCTTTTGAATCAAGACCTCGGTTCGTGTGTCCACCGAACTTGTCGCCTCATCCAGAATCAAGATCGCTGGATCAGCAAGGAATGCTCGGGCGATCGTCAGTAACTGCTTTTCTCCAGCACTCACGGCACCCGATTCATTGGTCAAAATCGTGTCGTATCCGTCGGGAAGGGTTTGAACAAACCGATCGACGAATGTTGCTTTAGCGGCAGTACGAATCTGTTCTTCTGAGGCACCGGGGTTTCCATAGGCGATGTTTTCGCGGATGGTTCCGTTGAACAACCATGTGTCTTGTAGAACCATTCCAATTTTTGAACGCAACTCTTGACGAGGCATGTCGGCGATGTTTCGGTCATCCAAAACAATCTGGCCACCATTGAGCTCGTAGAACCTCATGATCAGATTGACCAGAGTGGTCTTGCCCGCACCGGTTGGTCCAACGATTGCGACTGTTGTGCCTGGTTCGGCAACAAATGACAAGTCGGTGATGAGTGGTCTGTCGGGATCATATGAGAAAGTCACTTTGTCAAACTCAACTCGACCGACTGTGGGCGAAAGATCAATTGAGCCAACATCTGCTGATTGCTCTTCAGCATCAAGCAACTCAAACACACGCTCTCCTGAGGCCACACCTGATTGCAAGACATTGGCCATTGATGCTGCTTGAGTCAGGGGTTGCGTGAATTGACGTGAGTACTGCACAAAGGCCTGCACATCACCAAGACTCATTGTCCCTGTTGCAACACGAATTCCTCCGACGACTGCGATCGCAACGTAATTGAGATTTCCTAAGAACATCGTGGCGGGCTGAATCGCGCCAGAAATGAACTGAGCCGAATTCGCGGCCTCAAAGAGCTCATCATTCAGGTTCTTGAATCGTTCTTCAACCTCTTGTTGACGGCCAAAAACCTTGACGATTGCGTGGCCTGTAAATGCTTCTTCAACCAATCCGTTAAGTTGTCCGGTGTACTGCCATTGTGCAATGAACTTTGCCCGCGAGCGCTTAGCGATGATTGACATAGTCCACAGGCTTAAGGGAATGACGGTCAGTGCGATCAGGGCCAAAACGACTGAAACCGTGAACATCATGAAGATAACGCCAACGATTGTGAGCAATGAAAGAACTAGTTGACTGAGTGACTGCTGCAGACTTTGCGCAATGTTGTCAATGTCATTGGTGACGCGACTGAGTAGGTCGCCCCGTGAGTATTTATCAATGTAACTCAATGGCAAACGATGAATCTTCGCTTCAACGTCACGACGCATTTTGTACATGGTTCGCTGGACGACGCCGGCAAGCAAGAAAGATTGGCCATACGCGAGTACATATGAAAGCAGATAGACGCCAATTGCAAGTTCAAGTGTGCGATGCAAGCGGCCAAAATCTATTCCGGTGACGCCATCGCGTTGTACTAAACCATCAAAGATGATGTCGGTGGCATGACCAAGAATCCGGGGACCAGAAACGATGAGAGCAACACTGCTCACTGCCATCAGCAGAATGAGAAGAACCAGCCAAGTCTCACGTCCCATCCGCCGAGCAAGCCTTTTTGCAGTAAGAGCAAAGTTCTTGGATTTCTCGGCGGGGACTCCAACAGTGTTCATGCGACCAGTGCGCATTTCGGCAACGTTGCCGACTGGGGTCTGCGATTCAGTTTCTTGATTCTTTGACGCTTCTGTACTCATCAAACATCGCCTTCTTGTGTTGCTTGAGATGCAACAATTTCTTTATAAGTGGAACAATTGGCGCTGAGATATTCGTGTGTGCCAAGGCCCACTATTTGTCCATCTTCGAGGACCATGATTTGATTTGCGTGACGAATAGTAGAAATTCGTTGACCGACGATGACCGTGACCGAATCTGAAACTTCAGGAATAAGCGCGGCGCGCAATTTTGCGTCGGTTACTAAATCAAGCGCCGAAAATGAATCATCAAAGATAAAGATCTCGGGTTTGCGGACAAGTGCTCGGGCAATCGCCAATCGTTGGCGCTGTCCTCCCGAAACATTGCTTCCGCCTTGAGCAATAGTTGCCTCGAGTGAGCCAGGCAGATCGCGAACAAATGAATCGACTTGGGCAATTGAGAGAGCTCTCCACATTTCGTCATCAGTTGCATCTTCTTTTCCATAGCGAAGATTGCTTGCGACAGAACCGGTGAATAGGTAGGGCTTCTGTGGGACTAGACCGATTCTCGTCCAAAGTTCTGTAGGTGCTGTTTGACGAATGTTGACTTCGTTGAGCAAAACATCACCACCAGTTGCATCAATGAGTCGAGCAATGAGGTTAATCAAAGTTGTCTTACCCGAACCGGTACTTCCAATAATGGCGAGAGTTTCTCCAGCATCAACTTTGAAAGAAATGTTGTGCAGCACGGGTTGCGCGGCACCTGGGTAACGAAATTCTACATTGCGCATTTCTAGTGAGGCTCGCACCTGAGTGATACGAGTGGGTTCATCGGAGATCTCTACTGAAGACGGAGTATCCAAGACCTCTTGGATGCGCTCAGCACTTACTGAAGCCCGTGGCCAGAGTGCAGCCATAAACGTGGCCATCATGACTGACATCAAAATCTGAGATAGGTAGGTAAGAAAGGCGACCGTTGCGCCAAGGTTCATTTTCCCTTCAGAAATTCTGGTTGACCCAAACCATACGACTGCGACGCATGAGATGTTGACGATCATCGTTGCAGTAGGAAACATCAGACTCATGAGTCGTCCGCCACGCAATGCAGTTGCGGTCACTTCAATGTTTCCGGCTTTGAATCGTTCAATCTCTTCTGGTTCTCGAACAAAAGCTCGTACCACCCGAATTCCTGAAAGTTGCTCTCGGAGAATTTCGTTGATGCGATCAATGCGTTGTTGCATTAAGCGGAAGGTGGGGACCATCTTGACGACGACTGTTCCGAGAATCGCTGCGACTAAGGGAACGGAGACCACGATGATCCATGACAGAGCGACATCTTGTTTCAGAGCCAAAATCAATCCACCGATCGCCGTGAAAGGCGCGGCCAATAACAGTGTGCAGGTCATCAAAACCAACATCTGTACTTGTGTCACGTCGTTAGTGATGCGCGTAATCAATGAAGGTGAACCAAAGTGTGCAACTTCGCGTGATGAGAAGTTATTGACTTGATGAAAAAGTGCCGTGCGGGTATCTCGACCGAATCCCATTGCGGCGCGAGACCCATAAAAGACTGCAGCGATAGACAACACCACCTGGATGAACGTCACGAGCACCATGACAAAACCCATACGCCAGATGTAGCCCGTATCGCCACGGGCAATGCCCTTGTTGATGATGTCGGCGTTCAACGTGGGTAAGTACAAACCCGCAACAGATTGAATTGCTTGAAAGACGACGACAACAACCAAGAGGTGGCGGTAGGGGATTAGTTTGTCTTTGAGCAATTTGGACAACATCTCAACCTTGTACCGTACAACTAAGTCCCTGGTTGCCCCTAGTTGCCCCTAGTTGCTGTGCTCCTGAGAAGGATCGTGGCTCAGGGATAAACTGCGCAAATGAATCAGCGACTGATGATCCTCGCCGGATTAATAGTCGTATCCGCGTGTGGCACTGCTTCATCGGCAACCGAAGAAACGTCGACAACGGTGGTGGCGTCGACAACTACTACGTCAACAACGACATCAACGACATCAACCACAACGACGACGGTGCCACCGATCCAAATTTCAGGTGTTTTTGCCGATGTCGTCGAAGCCGCAACGCTTGGCCCGCTACCCGAGAATTTTGCCCTCGGTGCAGCGGCAGCGAGTAAGTCACCGCTCTACGACAACGGTTGTCATGCCTCAACAGCAGCAATCAGTCCAGTCATCTGCGAGTTCGGAGATCTTCAGAGCGACATCGTCATTGTCTTTACTGGCGATAGTCATGCGGCCCAATGGTTCGGAGCACTTGAAGTCGCAGCTCGAACCAATCATTGGAAATTGGTCTCCATGACGAAGTCATCGTGCCCGGTGGCCGATGTACCCACGTATCGACGCCGAGACGCGCTTCCTGATGGTGAAGAGTTGCTGTATCCAGAATGCGATGAGTTTCACAAACGAGCTCATGCCGCAATTCGAGAGATGCAACCCGACTTAGTGATCTTTCCGGTCTTATCACGCTTTCACCTTGTCAACAATGGAGGGATTGCCGCCTTTAGTGCGGGACTTGGCAAGTCAATTTCGGCAGTCGCTGGACTAGGCACAAAAGTGTTGGTTCTTGGAGAAACACCTAAGACAAATGGAGAAGACATACCAAGTTGTTTGGCCCGTTACAAGACGGATATTTCTAAGTGCGCCAATCCAAGAACTAAGGCCGAGTTTCCTGAACGAATTAAGTTCATTTCTGACGAGGCAGCGCAACACTCGGCAACATATGTCAATCCGGTTGACTGGTTTTGTACGGTAGACGTGTGTCCAGGACAAATCGGCGGCCGAATCGTGTATCGCGATTACAACCATATCTCGGATCAATTTGCGCGCTACCGCGCGCCACAGATCGCTGAAGCAATAAAGTTGGCGCTAGTTAGACCCGATGCAACCTGATGGTATTGAAAGAAGGAGAATCCCGATGAATTTCACGATGTACTCAACAAAGTGGTGTGGCTATTGTCAGCGACTCAAGCGCGACTTACGTGATGTCGGAATTGATTTTGAAGAAGTTGACATTGAACTAGTACCTGGTGCCGCCGAACTAGTTGAAAAAGCCAACAACGGAAACCAGACAGTTCCTACTGTCATTTTCAGCGATGGCACCGCGATGACTAATCCGTCACTGGCGAGTATCCGCGAACATTTGGGTGCGTGAACGACTACCGTCCAGCGGTATTCGGGTAGGTCCTTCGTTGACCGGTGTTGCGCGACATCAATGCTGGATTCTCGGCAAGTAATCCACGTTTGCGTAATTCGGGCATGACACCTTCACCGACCCAGTAAGCCTCTTCGATGTGTGGATGGCCCGACAGGATGAACTCGTCGATACCAAGCGAGTGGTATTCCTCAATGCGATCAGCCACTTCGGAGTGATTACCGACAAGGGTAGTCGCTGCTCCACTACGTACAAGCCCGTAACCAGCCCACAAGTTGGGTGCAATCAGTAGGTTTTCTTTCGAGCCTTTGTGTAGTGAGGCCATACGTTGTTGACCAACAGAAGTCGTGCGGGCGAATTGATCTTGCGACTCGGCCATGCGATTGTCATCAACGAGATCAAGAAATCGTTGCGTTTCTTTCCAGGCATCATCGGCATGATCACGGGTGATGGTGTGTAAACGAATGCCGAACGTAAGCGTTCGACCTTGATCGGCAGCCAGCTGTCGCATACGTGCAATGCGCAGAGCAATCATCGAAGGTGGTTCGCCCCACATCAAATAGACATCAACATGCTTTGCTGCGATTTCTTCAGCGGCTGTTGAGGCCCCGCCGAAATACAACTTTGGTTGTGGGTTGGGGGCTTGACTCACCGTTGCCCCGGCAACGTTGAAATGATCACCTACAAAATCAAATGGTTGACCCGTTAGTGCGCCTCGCAGAACTGTCATGAATTCATCTGTGCGGGCGTAGCGCTGATCGTGATCGAGCCAATCACCAAAACGTTGTTGTTCGTCATCGTCTCCGCCCGTCACAACATTGAGAAGTAAGCGCCCATCAGAGATTCGCTGAAATGTTGCTGCCTTTTGTGCAGCGAGTGTTGGGGTTAATGCATTGGGTCGAAATGCAACTAAGAATTTGAGTCGTTCGGTTTCACGAATGAGTGCTGCGGTCATCAGCCACGCATCTTCACAAGGGGTTCCAGTAGGCGTCAGTACGCCGTCAAACCCAAGTTGGTCTGCGGCTTGGGCGACTTGAGCAATATATTCAAGTGTGGGAGGACGAAAATGACCTTCGGGGCCAAAAGGTGTCACGGTCCGACTGTCGCCAGATGTGGGAAGAAACCAATGCAGTTTGAGACTCATGACATTCCGTTCATGAACTGACTACTGAATATGGCGCTCAAGCCATTCATCCATGTCACGATTGGCTTGGCGAGATACTGCAGTGAAATCGCCAAACGTGTCAAAGGCGTGAGGAGCACCTGGGTAAACATGTAATTCGGTTACGACTCCGGCGTGGCGAAGTCGAACGGCGTAATCAATGTCTTCATCAGAGAACCCATCAAGTGCACCGACTGCAATCAAAGTAGGCGGAAGTCCAACGAGGTTGGTGGCTCGCGAAGCTGCTGCATATGGTTCAACATCGGCAGTTCCTTTTTTCGTACCAAGGTATGCGGTCCAACCAAAGGTGTTTGCCGAAGGAGACCAAATGGGGTCCGACCATGTGCTGGAAACAGTGATTTGACGATCATCAATCATTGGGTAGATCAAGAGTTGAAAGGCGACCGAATATTCGCCACGGTCGCGTGCGAGTAGTGCCAGTCCGGCTGCCAAGCCAGCACCTGCGCTTGCACCACCAATACCGAGACGGTTTGTATCAATGCCAAGTTCACCTGCTTGTGCAATCACCCAAGCCAAACCGGCGTAACAATCTTCGAGCGGCGTTGGGTATGGATGCTCGGGAGCTAGTCGATAATCGACGGAGACGCCAACAATGCCGTACTTGTTGCACCAAGCATCAAAGCGGGCATCGTCCATTTTGTTGTCACCGATGACCAGGCCGCCACCATGCATCCAGTACACGCACGGGCGACTGCCAGTGATGTTCTTGGGTCGATGGACTCGAACCGTTACTCCATCACGGCCAGGTACCAGGTAATCAGTTCGCTCAACTGAGTCAGACAATGGTGGCGGGGGAGTCGCTCCAAACATGGCTCGAATCTCGACAACCGATTCATTAGTGAGAGAACCGAGAGCTGCGCCAATGTCGACGGGTGACGCTTCCAAGAGTGCGGAGATCTCAGGGTCAAGAAGTGGGCGAATATCTAGTGGTTGAGCCATGCTTGATATTGGCACATTTGGCAGTGAGAATTTCACACGAAGATGGGGATGCCCCCAAGTTCTGATGCCTCAGACCAAGTTGTAGGTTCTGGAAACAAGTTGCAGACAGTGAATCAACAACAACTGGTCAGATCACGACACCGGCGTTACCGACGTGATTGACAAGAGGGTGACCAGAACTCAACCATTGTTGAGCACCACCGGTGAGATTGACACAGTCATAGCCTTGTTGACGTAGGTATGAGGTAACACGACCCGAACGATTTCCAGATCGACAGATGCACACAATTTGACGATCACTTGGTAACTCGGTGATTCGCGAAACTACGTCTCCCATCGGTATAAGTAGTGAGTTTTCAACATGACCAGCCTGCCATTCGTGAAGTTCACGAACGTCGAAGATAAATGCATCTTTGTCTGCTGCGACGGTATCGGCATCAATGGCTGGCTCGGCTGTAGGAGATGCCGACTGCATGTGCAAGTGAGCATTCCATGCTGTGAATCCTCCGACCATGTCGCTGACATCTTGAAAGCCATGTGAACGTAAAAGGCTTCGTGCAATTGATGAGCGATATCCGCCCGCACAAAAAACCACGGTGGGCTTCGTCGGATCTAATTCGGGAATTCGGTTCAAAAGTGAAGGTAACGAAATAGCTAACGAACCTTTGATTGTTCCGAGAGATACTTCGCCTGGATTGCGAACATCTATTAACACCAGATCTTTGACCGTGCCCGTGCGTGTCATGAGTTCAGCGGCACTCAGCCGCGACGCAGTTTCTACGTGCTTTGGGTTTTCAACAAACGCACGGGTCGGGTCGTCGAGAACTCCGACAACATTGTCGAACCCAATGCGCGCAAGACGAATTTTTGCTTCTGATTCGTGGCCTGCTGGGACAACAAGAACGATGGGCGTGCCAGCCACCATGACCTCGCCGGCGTATTCGGCGAAACGCCCACCTAAGCCGATGTTGACCGATCGCGCGAGATGACCTTGAGCAAATTCGGTATCGGTGCGGGCATCAATCACAACTGCGCCAGATGATTGATGAGCAAGTGCCTCGTTCATCGTGAGTTTCGTGACATGGGTGTCCTCGTCAAGTAACTCACGCGACTTTTGATTCATGGTCGCTGCGTATAAGAAGTAGAGCGGGGCTACCGACTGTCCTTCGGTCACAGTTTCTACAAATTCGTTTTCGCTCATGGGTGCAAGTGCGTAATTGGAAACACGTTGCTCACCGATAGTGGAAGAAGTTTCGGTACTGAGATTTTTTCCACAGGCCGAACCAGCTCCGTGTGCGGGAAAGACTTTGGTGGTGTCGGGAAGAGGCAGTAGTTTTTCGTGGAGTGAGTGATATAGCTGACGAGCAAGTTCATCGGCGGTGACACCGACTGAAGCCAAGAGGTCGGGTCGACCGACGTCTCCGATAAAGAGGGTGTCACCAGTGAGTACTCCGAAGGGTGAACTATCCATTCCATTTGGACGCACGACGATGCTGATCGATTCAGGAGTGTGGCCCGGTGTTTCAAGGATCTCAAGAACTACTTCTCCGAGTTGGATGGTGTCACCTTGGGCGTATGTTGTGATCGGAAACTCAGGTCGTCCTTCGGCGGCTCGGCCGTAACCGATAGTTGCGCCCGTTGCTGCGGCGAGTTCAAGGTGGCCAGACAAGAAGTCGGCATGAAAATGGGTCTCGAGAACATGACCGATGGTGAGTCCATTGGCTTCGGCTTCAGCGAGGTATTCAGAAATATCGCGCTGAGGATCAACGACCACGGCTTTGCCAGTCGACGTATCTCCAATGAGATAGCTGGCATGCGAGAGACATTCCAAATAGAACTGTTGGAAGTACAAAGTAGTGGGCGAGAGAACTGAGCTCATGTGCAAAATATACCCCCTAGGGTATCATTCGTCAACCTGACCATTCCTGCAGAGAGGGTATTCGCGTGCATCGGAGTCGGTACGCAGATATCGGTTCTCATGCGCTCCCTGCCGAATTGGTCGGTAACCTGCAAAGACACATATCGTCGCTATCCTTTAGTAATAGCCTTTGTAGTATTTCCAACTGCATCAAGAGCATCGGTAACTTTTCTGACGCTTGCGGGTAAATTGCTCATCTGCGCTATTCCACCAGCATTATCGGTCACTGGTCCATATGCATCTAAAGCAACAACCATTCCTGTTAATGCCAACATCGTAGTAACTGCAATCGCAATTCCATATAAACCAGCAATTAAATAAGTTGATAAAATTCCAGCAACAATAATTAATGCTGGTAATGCGGTTGCTTCCATAGAAATAGCCAAACCTTGAATGACATTTGTTCCATGTCCGGTTGTTGAAGATTTAGCGATAGATTTGACAGGATTATAAGCTGTGCTTGTGTAGTATTCTGTAACCCAAATTAATAATCCAGTAATTACAAGACCAATTACTCCGCAATAATATAATTTAAGTCCTGTAAAGCTAAGAGCTCCAACTTTATATACTTTAGTAAATCCAACAACATACTCAGTGACTGGATACAGAACAATTAAAGATAAAACTGCAGAAACTATAAAACCTTTATACAAAGCACCCATAATACTTTTACTCGCGCCTAATCTTACAAAGTAAGTTCCAATAATAGATGTAATCAAACAGCTGCCAGCGATTGCTAATGGATAAATTAACATGTTTAAATTTCCAGAGAAAAATATTGATGCCAAAACCATAGTTGCAACAATTGTAACTGCATAAGTTTCAAATAAATCCGCAGCCATACCAGCGCAATCTCCTACGTTATCTCCAACGTTATCTGCGATAACTGCAGGGTTTCTTGGATCATCCTCCGGAATTCCAGCTTCAACTTTTCCAACTAAGTCAGCTCCAACATCCGCACCTTTAGTAAAAATTCCTCCACCTAATCTTGCAAAAATTGAAATTAATGAAGCACCAAATCCTAGCGCAACTAAAGCATTAGAAATTTCTCTTTCATCAATTTTTATTGCTAAAAGAAACCAATAATAAACAGCAATGGCAAGTAATGCTAAACCAGCAACTAACATTCCAGTTAGTGCGCCTGATTTAAAAGAAATTCTTAATCCTTCTGCTAAACTTTTTCTAGAAGCTTCAGCGGTTCTTACATTTGCTTGCACAGAAATTAACATACCA
>SXGQ01595192.1_pt1 | contig 38513 bp, 47 predicted proteins | sample 3178371 | NCBI WGS metagenome assembly SXGQ01 (sample SAMN11356859, study PRJNA531348) | freshwater metagenome | isolation source: freshwater sample F1-20 | place: China: Fuxian Lake, Yuxi | collected 2017-12-25
AAGGTTGCTACCTACCTCAACCCTGCCCAACTAGCTGCTGTTGATGTAATCGCGCATCAAGACGAAATCAGCAGATCAGGGGCAGTCGCCCGCATCATTGATGAATGGCGCGAGTGCAAGCCTAGGCATGAACGGGGGAAAGCATGAAAATTGCCGACTACCACAGGCACCCGGCATGGTCTCCAACGGCTCTCAAGTGCGCATACACCGAAACCATGGCGGTGTTTAATCACCGGTTTGGCCCTGGTGCCGCGCCGTTTGTGCCATCTGATGACATGCGCAAAGGTTCGCTGGTTGATGCTGTTCTTACGCCACCTTTTAGCATCAGGGAAACCCATAAGGTCATTCCCGAAAACGCACCAAAGCGGCCAACGTCTACGCAGCTAAACGCGGCCAAGCTCAGCGATGATACTAAAAAAGCTATCGAATGGTGGGCAAGGTTTGACGAAGCCGCTAAGGGCTTTGATGTAATCAGCCAGGCATGGCTTGCTAATGCCGAAGCGATTGCGCAAGTTCTTAAAACTGACCCTGACATTGGGCCAATCCTAGCTCAAATTGATGCGGCAGCCAGCCAAGTCCCTCATTTTTGGGATGATGAAGCCAGCCGCTCTTGCAGAAATTTGCCCGACATTATCACGATTGACGGTTGCCAGTACGATCTAAAAAAAACCAGATGTGCCAAGCAAAAAAAATTCTATTGGCAGGCCATGGCCCTTGGGTATGACTTACAAATGGCCCATCTTGACTTGGGCTTTCAGGATAAGTATGCCCACCCACCAATAGAGCGTGGCATCATTGCCTTCGAATGGGAGCCCCCATACGATCGCAGTCTCTTGATCCTCAGCGCCGATGACATTGCCATCGGCCTTGAGAAGCGCGAGAAAGCATTCAGGCGGATTACTGAATGCCAAGCCTCTGGTGTCTGGCCCAGTCATGGGCGGCAATCGTTCCGGCCCGAACGCGCCAGCGTTGAGCCACTGACCATTGACCCCGATTCCATTGATCTCTTCTAATGACTGACTCAACAGCGCTAGCAACACGTAACAGCGACGAACTCAGGGTATTTTCCCTGGATGGATTTGACGCGGCTCAGCGAATGGCCAAAGCCCTGGCGTCTTCCACATTGGTGCCAAAAATATACCAGGGGCAAGAAGGCCTGCCAAACTGCTTGATTGCATTAGAGCTTTCAAGCAGGATGAGGATCTCCGTGATGGTGGTCATGCAAAACATGGTTCCCATCCAGGGGCGGCCGTCTTGGAGTAGTCAATTTTTGATTGGCACGGTGAACGCTTGCGGCAAGTTCTCCCCGCTCCGCTATATCTTTGACAGCGAAGACGAACCTACCTCCTGCTACTGCGAAGCTAAAGACCTTGCTTCTGGCGAAATTTTGAGGGGTGAAAAAATCACCATTGCCATGGCCAAGGCAGAAGGCTGGTATGGCCGCAACGGCAGCAAATGGCAGACCATGCCTGGCCAGATGTTGCGGTATCGCGCCGCTAGTTGGTGGCAGCGTGCATACTGCCCAGAGCTGACCCTTGGGCTGCCCACGCAGGAGGAGGCCATTGACGTGGAGGCGGTCACCGTGACCGAGGAGGTGACAGCAGTGGCCATTGCCCCAGCAGTCCCTGAGCCCCTGACATACCGCGCCGCAGAGGCCGCAATGGCCACTACAGAGGCCGCCGCAACAACAGAACCCACCCCAACCCCAGAGCCTGAATCCCAGCCCACAGATCCCGAACCCGCGCCGAGGACCCAGCCAGCCCCGAGCGACCCGGAACTTGCCGAACCGGGCAGGGTTGAACGCCTGCCCGAGGGGAAAACAATTATTGCCGCAGATCCCCAGTCAGCACCCACCCCCAGCACCCCTGCAGCTGTTCGCCGGACTGCGCCGCTCCCAGTCCGTCGGTCGGGCCCGGCTGCACCCCCGGCGCCAGACGCGCCAATCCCTGGCCTTGTTGATTGATTCCAGCCCATCCCATCCTGTTAAACCCCAATGAACCACCTAGTTCTCCTCGTTTGCATCCCAACCTCGCCCACCCTCAAGCCCAGCCCAAATGGCGGTGACCGCCTTGCCACCTTTCAGGCAGAGATCCCCTCGTACAAACGCGGCGATCCCCCCATGCCCCTGCAAGTTACGGCCTGGGGCGCCGTCGCTGATCAGGTGATGGCCGCCATCGAGGCCGGCGCCTACGCGGTCATCGTTGGCCGTCTCCGGATTCAAAAGGGCGAGCCACCAGAATTTCAGCTTTCCAAGTTTCATGGGGTCGGAGCCCTGCTTAGCCTCTCTGGCGTGAACTCGGTTTCCCTTGTCGGCCGAGCCGGCCGAGACCCTGAGGTCCGTTACTTCGGGGCCGGCTGCATGGTCGCCAACCTCACCCTGGCGGTAAAACGCGCCAGCGGAGACGACAAGCCTGACTGGTTCGACCTGCAGGTCTGGGGCAAGCAAGCCCAGGTCGCAGCCGACTACGTGCGCAAAGGCACCCAGCTGGGGATTACCGGATCGTTCGCCCTGGAGCGCTGGGCTGACCGCGCCACGGGCGAGGAGCGCTCCAAGCCGGTGATCCGCGTGGATCGGTTGGATCTGCTCAGCAGTAGGCGGGATGCCGAAGCTGGCGGGGGCGGAGGATATTCGGCCCCAGGTTATGGCGGCTCGCCCAGCGATGAGGAGGTGCCGTTCTGATGACCACCCCCACCATCCGCGACGCCCTGGATACGTTTCAGCAGGCGGCCAATAGCGGCACCGCTGTTTACTTGTCCCCCGAGCTGGTCGAGGAGTTGCGCAAGGCCTTGGATGCTGAGTCGGAGGGGCCGAGCGACGAGCAGATTGCCAACCTCGCCGATGAGTTTTACGGTGATCCGGTGCCGACCGTTCGCCGGGCACTAGAGCTTTGGGGAGCTTCCGCCGCCCCGCCGGCACCGGAGCCAGGGGAAGCGGGGGAGCTAGCAGCCAGGCTCACCCTGATCAGCGAGGGAATGAGCGCAATGGACCAGGAAGAGGATTCGTGGTTCGTCGCCCGTGCCGCCACTGTGATCCAGCAACAAGCCGCCGAGCTGGCTGCTCTGCGGGGGGTGCCGGTGGCGCCATCTCCTTTAATCGTCCGCTACGAGTTCGAAGTGCTTGACGAGCACGATCAGACCGTAGCCAGCGGTGACGCCTCAACACTGGAAGAAGTCGCCCGCGAAGGGCGGCACTACCTGAGCGAGTACCAACAGGACGGGCCTTGCACGCTGGAGCTACGGCGGGTTGAGGTGCTCAGCTTGGATGCCATCACGCTACCAGCGCCTCAGGTTGGGGAGGTGCAACCATGACCTTTGACCTTCAATCCCTCCCTGCCTGGCCACAAAGCCAGGAGTCATTGTCTGCCCAAATGGGGGCATTAGTTCAAATCGCAAACCGCCTTGGCTTGCATGATGCAGCTGATGCAGTTAAGCAAATGACACCCAAACTTGATACCCTCAGATACGGATGTCATGTTGAGCTAGACCCTGGGGCAGAGCCCGATGGTTGCGTTATTGATACTGGAGATCACTATGACTGTATTCATGCTAAACCTGGAATGATAAAAGAACAATGCAAATACTGGAGGATAGTAACAACTAAACAGGCTGACGCGGGGGAGGGGCTATGACCACCCCAGGCCGCTTCATTGTTCTCGAAGGAATCGACGGCTGTGGCAAGACCACCCAGCTGCAGGCCCTGCGCAGGTGGCTGCCCACCAGCGGCCTGCTGCCTTTAGGTGCTGAGCTGGTGGCGACCCGTGAGCCGGGAGCAACTGATTTAGGGTTTGAGCTGCGGCGTTTGCTGCTGTATCCGGCTCAGGGGCACGCTCCGGCACCATTGACCGAGCTGCTTCTGTACGCGGCCGACCGGGCCCAGCACGTTGAGCGGATAATTAGGCCATCTTTGGAACTCGGCCACTGGGTCATATGCGACCGCTTCACTGGATCCACTGCTGCCTATCAGGGCTATGGCAGGGGCTGGCCGTCCGATCTGCTGGAACCCCTGGAGCGATTCACGGCCAAAGGAGTTACGCCTGACCTGACCCTGTGGCTCGATGTGTCCCTAGAGGAGTCCTACCGTCGCCGTCTCCACGGAGGACAGCCGGCCGATCGCATTGAGTCGGAGGGCGTGGCGTTTCTATCCCGCGTGGCCGGTGGGTTTAGGGCCCTGGCCGGCGAACGAAATTGGGTCCGCATTGATGCAGATCGGCCCGTGACTGAAGTGACCAAAGCCTGCTGCAAAGCAGTAAAAACCCTTACCAAAACTCAACCATGAAAGACCTTGTACGCGCCGTCACTGCTCGCCGGGGCACGGTCGCCGCTGACATTCTGCTGGATTGTCTAGCTCTGGCCCTAGAGCTAGAACCTCGCATTGTCCAGGAAAACGGAGCACGCTTAGTTACCCTGGGCGAGCTGCGCCAAGCCTGGTGGTGTCGCAGTAACAACGAAGTGCTCCGGCGAATGACAGCACTGCAGGTTGCAGAGCTTGTCGAGGCCACCTACCACTCTGGCCACAACGCCTACTGGGAAGTGCATCGCGTGGGGCCGGTGGTGTGATCACCCGCGCCTCAGATCCTCCGGCACCTCCCGTGCCCATTGCTGATGATCATCGCCAGGGGGCTGCAGCGGCCTGGAATCCTGCGCCAGTACAAGCTCAACCTCCAGTTGCCGCACGCGGCCCAGCAGAGCATCAATCACATGTTGCTGGTTGTATGACTGGACGATCAGGTAATCAGCCAACATGCTCAAATCATTCCGGCACATATGCGCAGCATTGCGGCGATCGAGGGCGCGGCTCAGCTGCCTTTCTAGGCTCAGATCAGGAATCAATGAATTCTGAAACGCCATGACCGAACAGCCACAGTTAAGGGTCGGGATGGATGCTAGCCGTAGTGCGTGCTGGGAAGTTGTCATTGATGGCGCCCTCTACCAAAACCGTAGCGCCGGCCCGTTACGCCAGTTGATTGACCAATGGCGCACCTATCGGCCAGTCACAGGCCTGTTTGCCCCATTGCCCGACTTGCCGCAACTAGAAGGCCTGTGCGATTGCTCCGGGAGGGTGGGCTGCAACCGCTGCATGGATCCAGTGGAGGAGTCTGATGATGATGAGTAGCCAGGCCCGGTAGCATGGCCCCAACAACCTAGCCCCATTCGATGCCCGTCTTTACCCTCAGCAACCGGGCCCAGTACAGCCTGGCTACTGCTGATATGCCGCTGACCGGCACGTTTTACGGCCAGCTAATGACTTCCGGTTTTGAATTTAATAGGGACACCCACGATACTATGGCCGCAATTAGTAGCGGTGAGATCAGCATTGTTTCGGGCTATCAGGCAGGCGGCAAGCCACTGGTATTGTCTAATTCAATGAACAATACAACCGGAATAAATACTTTAATTATCGAGCCTGTCTCCTGGAATGCAAACATCACAGGAGCTGCTAGTATTTTACTATATTACCGCCCGAACGGTTCAAGTGCAGCGCAACAAATCATCCTAGGCTGCAACCATCTTGGCAGTCCCCAAAGTCATAGCAATGGGGTATTCAGAATTGAACAAATGAAAATCGAAATAGGAGCTACCAGCAGCTCGCCGATCGTCATTCCCTATGGAACAATCAATGCGATCGTCAATGAAACCCTGAACCCAAGCGCTGGCAACTTCTACGCCATGCTGCTAGGGGCTGGTTACACCCTGAGCCCAACCCATTCATTCCGTTCCGATCTAACGGCTTCAGAGGTAACTGGTGCGGGCTACACCGCCGGGGGCGTACCTGCAACGCTAACTGTCACACGAAACGACAGCAACGATACAACGATCATACGGGCAGAGCAGATCAATCATCCTGCCTGCACTATATCCCCTAAAGCTGTAGCCTACTACCAAAGGCTGGGCGGGGCAGCTACTGCCGATCCTGTGCTGATGATTGCTTATTGGAATGTAGTCATACCATCTAACGGGGCCGTATTTCCGATCAATCCCAACACAATTGAAATCAATGGGGTCTATGTCTGATGAATTACCCTGAATCCTGCCTACCAATTAGCAGACCACACACCACGGGCGATTTCAATCTTGCAACCGAACTCGATCGGCGATTCAGATTGAACAACAGCCTCACCGGGCAGACCGTGGCCTTGCCGCTGCCAGTGTTCAGCCCGGCGCAGTTCAGCGATTTCCAGACGCACTTCAGAACGGTTGGCCTGCTGGCATCTTGGGAACTGCCCGCTGCGGTCTGGATTGGCCGAGCAGTCCCGCCTACGCCAGTTCGATGGCGTTATGCCACGGCGCCATCCTGGAGCCTGCTGCCTGGAGATCTGTGGCGGGTCACCGGGGTGCAGTTAAAAGCGGTTTGACCTTATAGATTTAATCAGGGATCTACCGATAAAGTAATAACACCGCCGCTTAGTTGCGTAAAAGGATTAGTAGTGACATTTGTAAAGGCAGTAAATTGTAGTGTACCTGTTATGCCAGACGCACCAAATACAATACTGTAAACGCTGCTGGTTATTGTGTTTTGATTTCCAGCAACTGAATTTCCTACAGTAGAATTATTTGACTCATTGATATAAACAGCTTCGCCTGTAGAAATTATATCTACCACCGCTACGGCATTCGATGGCCCACAAAAGCTGGCCGTGCCGTCAAGATAAAAAGAACCAAACCTTAAATTAAGCCTATTGCTCCAGTTATGCTGATTAACCAATCCGGATACGCCGCCAGTAGTGGTAGACGTGGTTGCCGTATTAAAATAGTAGTCAAATCTTTGTTCTCCCTGCGTGCTTGTGCTTTGATTAACAGGTCGCCAGTTTCCAGCGCTGGCATCGTTGCATGTCAAGCCAAGATAGATAAAGTTTCTTTCGTTTGGAGTTGCGCCAGTATTCATCGCAAGACCAGCGGAGTTAAGCTGCACTGGTCTTGGGTTTGCTAGTAAATCGGGGACTGGAACATTTGTCCCTGATGTTGCGGTAAATGTTAATACTGTTGGGGGTGGGACTATAACAACGTCTGCGGGAGTGGTCCGCAGCAGCAGCAGTACTAGCTGTGATGGCGTGTCGGTTGCCATGCCTGCTGGGGTGGTTGTCAGGCGCAAGGTGACAGACGCCGAAGGACTGCCCGCTGGCAAAGCTTTGGCGGCCGTGGTCCGCAGCTGCAGTGTTACCGATCCCGACGGTGTTGACGATCGCCGGATTCTGACCCCTAGGAACTGAATGGACAGGCGGTAGAACTCGCTGCCAGTAACCGCATGAATGTCGTCCTGCGAGATCGGCCGGGCATAGGTCCACCTGTATCCTGCTGGCGTCAACTCAGCGGCCAGGGTGGTAGTGGTGAACAGAAACGCCCGGCCCTGCTCGCCGGTCTGGTGATCAACCACGCCACGGGCCTGGGCCTCGGTGATGCCTTCGAATGTCATATCGAGCGCATCCCCGGTCGGCACCAGGTCGGCTGTGCTGGTTGTTGTGCTGCCGTCGTAGCCGGCCTGCACCGTGACTGGCACCACGCCGGGGGTTATTTGAACGGTGGCGGGGCGGAGTGCCGGGAAGCTGACCATTTCAGATGGGGCCTAGTGAGCGGCCTTCCCATTCATAGCCCCAATTATCCAGAAGGCTGCCGGTTGCCAGATGTTCATAAGAAAACCTGAGGCTCGGCGTGCCGTCTGCGTTCACTACCTGAACGTAAGTGATCTGATCGGTTGACGGATCATCAATATACGCTCTTTGGGCTGGCAATATGGGAATGTCGAATTGATTGATCCGAGACGTAGCCCATGGCTGAACTGCCCTATAGGATAAAAGTAAAACATATTTTGTATAATTAACTGGCGGCTGGGGTGGCAGCGGGGGGTTCGCCGGGCCATCAGGAGTACCGGGCCGGGACGGGATCCCGGGGGGTTCAACAGGGCCGGTGGGGGACAGGGGGGCAGCAGGCCCGCCACCGCCACCGCCGCCACCGCTTCCGCCAGGGGCGCCGGCAGCACCACCACCACCGCTTCGATAACCGTACCCGAGGTACTCCCCAGGGTTTGGGCGCCGGGCAAAACGCCCGTAGGTCCATACCTCCTCGTCCGTCCACGACTCCTCATCAGGGGCCGGGATGCTGCAGTCAGTGGCCCGGCTGCCATCCGCATCACAGTTGGGGGCAGAGTCGCCGGTCAACAGAATCACCCCCGCCACCGTCACCGCAGCAACGTCCCGAGCGACCAGTGAGCGGTTCTGAACATCGACTGGGCAGTGTTCCAGCTCCAGGCCTAGCACCCCCTCGCGGCCGTGGGTGAGGTTGGTGATCCAGTAGAACTGGCGCATGGTGTCGGCTACACCCTCAACTTCCTGGCGATCCAGCTGCAACGCAATCAATTCCCCCTCCCCCAGGCTCGAATTCCAGTAGCCGGGCCGGATCTGCACAGCGGCGGTATGGGTGACATATCGCCGTTTTGCCTGGGCAAACCGCATCGCCCGGGCAACGTGTAGCTCGGAGGTCGCAAACTGATAGAGATCGTGCTCCTCCGCCGGTGCCTGGTCCGGGGTGTCGTCATATCTAACCTCAGTGGTCCTGACCATCCGTGACAGGCCCTCTGCCCCCTGCTGCCGCCATGCTGCAATCGCCCGATATGGCCGTCTGGCCTCTGGGGCCACCAGCTGCCAGGTGTAGCTACCGTCAACTGTTGCTTCGCTGTCAAATACCCATTGAGGGGTTAGCGGCTCGGTATCGATGGCCCCTGATGGGGTGACGGGGAGCAGTGGCCGCAGCCCATAGCGGCCGGCAATTTTGGTTTCGCGCACCAGGAAATAGGGCCCAAGCCGGCTCATCCAGTCGCTGATACTGCTTGGCTGCTCCAGAACGCCATTCCAAAACAGCCCATTAACATCCATGAACCGGGCCGCTGCAGTCATTGACTCGCGGTCAATCTGCACCTCCGCTGTTCGGCCATCATTGTTCAGAAGGTATAAATACAGATCGGCCAGGTTGTTTGAGCTGCCGTAGGTATTATCTAGCAGCCTAGTTGTTTCGACTCCATTGCGAATAAATAAATGGATCTGCCGCCTCCAGTGGCCACGATCCGGCAGGCCAACGCCGTTAGCGTCAAAGCCGTTGAAATTTATAGCGCTAAAAGATACAGTCGTTAGGTCTTTGTGTGTGCCAACCGTTCCACATTGCGTTGGCGCCTGCACCTTATTGGCGATTAGTTGTGCGCCTGAATAAACGTCAACCAGAAAGTTGCCGGGTGTCCAGGTGCCAGCGGTTTTTGGGCCATAGGACTGGCTGAAACTACCGACCCTGCAGCGGCCTTGGAAGACGCCGTTGACCGAAATCCCGCCCAGCTTTCCTTGGGAAACGACCAGCCTCCATTTGACCGCGACGGCATTAGCAACAGGCTGGCCGGCCAGCAGCGGGGTATCGAACCGGCAGGCCGTGGCCCTGGGGCTCACCAGCGCCCCCCCAACGGCGTCGTCTGAGGGGCTGCCGCAGCTATCGCCAACGCGCCGACACCAGACGATTGGGGCCCGCTCCAACAAAGCCATTGCCTGCTGGTCGCTATTCCAGGAGGACGATGGTTCGGTGCCGTTGATCGCTGTTGGCCGCGCCGATCCACCGAGGGCAACTTGCCCAGCCTTGGCCGTTGTCGCAGAGCCGTATTTGCTGCTGCCCTTGCTAGAGCTTGAGAATGCCAGCATCAGGAGAAATCCAAAACGCAGGGAGTACCGATAAGCTCCTGGGTGAGAATGATTGGCGGGATCGTAACGGCGACCGGAGGCGGTGAACTGGTGGCCGTGATTGAGACCTGAGTCAGGCCACCGCTGGCGGTGATGCTCCCAAGCAAGACCGAATCAATGAAAGACAGACCACCTGTCACAACCTCATATTGCCGCAGCTTGATGAACCATTGGCCTGCATTGGCTTGCATGGCCAGCGACATGACAGCAGGGGAATAAGCGCAATTGATCGTGACCGTAGAGGTTTGCAGCCCAGAATCAAAGCCAGGGCACCAGAACTCCTGAAACTCCCACTTCTGTGGCCCGTCGCCATCGCCGGCATCCCACGACGAAAACGGCAGATTATTGATCCCATCTAACCGATGCCACCGCGCCCTAGCGATCCCGCCGTGGTCGATAAATTTGAGGGTCTGCGTGTAGACGCGGGGGCCGTAGTCGGGCATCAGGCTATCCCCAGAGCCTGCCTGCCATCGAATGATTGCAAATGATCCCAGAGCTGGCCAACCGCGTCAGAGGCAGCGGCCTGCGCATCCTCCAGTCGGATCCATTGCGAGCCGTCGGGCTGCTGCTGGACAGGGCCGGTCTGAAGGTTGATCACCGGGGCGAAGGTGCCGCCGGTGGCGGATCTTCTGGCGCTGCTCCCCTGGCGGATGCCGAGGCCCTCGTCACCCATCTGGGCCGCAATGAACTGCGGCACCTTTCGCTGAGGCACGATGTACTCGGGGCCCGCTTCGCCAGCCATGATCAGCGTCGGTCGATCGACCCGGCCGCCTACGGCAAACTGCGGCACTTGCACGTATTGAATAGCGCCCAGCTGCGGTAGGCCCACCCTGCTGCCAACTGAATTGGCTGCCTGGATCAGCCTGTTGACCTGCTCGATGAAGGCATTGACGGCTCTGCCAGCCAGTGACAGTGCCTCATTGATTACCCCCCGCACCGTGCCAATGATTGACTCCCAGGCATCGGTAACGGGCCGCACCAAGCTCACGGCATAGGCTTGCATCCCATCCATGGCCTGGTTCCAGGTTTGCCCTAGGCGAGCAATCAAGCCGTTTTCAGGGCCGATGATCGTGTCAAAGAAAGCCGTCCAGTTCTCGCTGACGTTGGAGAGGATGTTGCTGCCGTAGCTGCTCAGGTTGTCCATGGCGCTGTTCCATGACATCCCGATAATCGCGATAAACCCGGTAGTGGGGTTGGCAATTTTGTCAAATAGCCCGGCGAATGCTGCGCCAATCTGATCGCGGAATGTGAAGACTGCAATGCCTGCAGCAACCAGCGCCGCGCCGATCAGGACTGGGGCGGTGACAAACCCGGCAACCAGGGCAGCTAGGCCGGTTGCTACTGGCGCGATGGCGCCGGCCCATCCGGCAAGAGTGGCGCCAAGACCAAACCCTGCGATGGTTTGCAAAGCCATCCCTAGTCCAGCAACAACAGGTAATGCAACGATCGCTGCAGCACCGATCGCGCCAACGCCAATAGCTATTTTTGTAAGCAAGGGATTGGCCTCAGCAAAGCCTGAGATTGCTTGAACTACTGCAATAAATCCAGGAACTAGCTCATTAATTATGGGAACTATTAAATTACCTATTTCAATCTGAAGCGCTTGTATGTTATTTTTTGCTAGCTGCATTTGCGCCCCAGTAGTGCCCATTTGCACAGCAAGCTCTTTGGCCATTGAACCGGCATAGTTGCCCTGATCAGTGACAGCGCTTAAGGAATTTACTAGGTTATCTACGTTTTGTATTAACGCAGGCAAGGCTCTTGTCTCATCGCCAAAGAAATCGGAAATTAGAGACGCCTGCATTTCTTTTGGCATCGCCTTAATACGGTTAATGAAATCCCTAATCGTAGGTTCAGCGTTTTCTTGCATTGCCCTTGCCAGGGCAAGTCCTGCATCTTTCCCAACAAAACCTAAAGCCTGCAACGCGGTCACCTGTCGCTCAGTCATGGAGTCCCCCCGCGTCAATGCCTTGATCATGTTGTTAAAGCTGGTTGCAGCCACCTCCGTATCGGCGCCAGCCGAGATCATGGCCGCGCCAAATGCCACAGTTTTTTCTGCTGCCAAACCAGCCTGTTGCCCAACGGCGCCAGATCGCAGCGCAAACTCCACCAACTGAGAGGCCCTGGCCGCTGTTTGTTGGTCGAGGTAGTTCATCGCATCGGCCAACTTCATCACCTCGGGCTGACTCATGCCGAGACTGTTGCGGAGCTTTGCTATTGACGTGCCGGCCTGATCTGCCGTCATCTCAAACGCAACACTTAGGCCCGCCACGTCCTTGGCAAATGCCTTGACCTCGCTCCTGGCGATGCCTGAAGCTCCTGCAGCAGCGTAAATTTCTGCAAACCCTTTTGCAGATACAGGCAACTCTTTAGATAGACCGATGATCTCATTTGATATTTCCCGGATTGCTTTAGGTGTTTCCAGGCCATCCATGACCTTACGCACCCTGGAAACACTTGTCTCAAAATCAATAGCTGCTTTCGTGCTGGTTACTAGAGCAACGCCAAAGCCCGCCGCACCAGCGGCGGCAGCCTGCCAAGATCGGCTATTGAGAACAGCATCAAATCCTCGGCCAAAGGATGCGTCAATTCTGTTTAAGCCAGAAAGAACTGACTGCAAGCGAGTAGCTTCTACCTGCACCACGCGCATGGATTCGGCCTGCGCTTGCCCCGCTCTCAACTGCGCATCGGCTACCTGCCGCTTGCCGGCAACAATTTTTTGGGTTATTGCCAGCTCCTCCTCTGCGATCCGGTTGGCAGTTCTGGCAGCTTCTGATGCCTTCAACATCTCCGGCGTGATCTTGCCGTAGGCGCCAGCGGTTGAGATCACAGATTGCGCACGCTGCAGCTCCAGCCGGGTGGCGTTGCGCTTTGCCTCCGCCGTTCGCAGCTCGCCGGCCAGTTGCTCTTCGGTGGCCTTGCGCCGCAGCTCTGCACTTCTCAGCTCAAGGGCGGCCATCTGATTCTGAGCCGCATCACGCTCCCTGTCGTTTTGCAGGAGCTTCATCCGTGACGCCAGCACCTGCTTATCGGCATCAAGGATTTGCATTGCAGCAGCAGTCGCAGCGGCGGTCTGGCGCTCCAGTGCGTCGGTGTTGAACATCCGGGCGTTTTCCTGGGCCGCCAGCTTGGCCGACTTCGACACGTCGATCAGCGTGGTGCTGAGCTTCGTGACGCTGCCCATCCCCGCGACTTCGGCGCCGATCTTCAGAACAGCGTCAAAATTCACCGCCATCTAGGCACCCCTCAACAACAGCAACAACTCCTGCTCGATCACCCGCAGGTCATCCATCAGCGCCGCAACCGCACCACGGCCGCGCCGAAGGCCCGCCAGGGCGATCACCGCGGGATAATTGAGCCCGGTCCTGACCCGATACGGGTGCCCCTCGGGGGTGTAGTCAATGGCCCAGTTCCACTGAGTTTGAACCTCGCACCACAGCAGAAAGGCATCTAGGTTTTCGGGCCATATCCAGCAGATCGGCTCGGCAGGCTCCGGGCGATCCTCGCGGGGCTGGGGCACGTAGACAATGCCCAGCCCCTCAGCAGAGCGTCTCTGGCCGGCGTCCTCCTGCTCTCGGGTCATGGCCGGCGTAACGGTCATTTGCCGATGCCACTCCCTCGCGATGTTTTGGAGGTTGACTTTTTTCCTGTCCCAGGATCAGTAAGGGTGTTCCATACTGAAACAAGCGCATCGGACATCCCAGGGAACTCAATCACCCGCCTTTTTGTTTCGGGCGTAAATTCCAGCGGCTCGCCATCGTCGCCGCCTTGCATGTCGTCGCCCCAGCCGACGAGAATCTTTTCAGCGATCGGGATTAGGCTTTGCCGTTCCAACCCATCAGCCGCAGCAGGGGGCTCTGAGCCGTTCTCAATGGCCTGAATGACCGCGACATAGGCGCGGAACCTCTCCCGCATCTCTTCGATTTCGGTTTGCTGGCCCCGCTCAAAAATTGCCGTGAATGATACCTCTTCCCGACCGCCATCGGTCTGGATGTTTAGCTTGACTTCACCGCTAAAGGTGCTGCCTACTTTGTCAAGGTTGAAGGCCATGGGGAAAAATCAAAGACAAAAAATTGAGCTGTAACTTAAACCAATCAGGTCTGAACAATGGTCAGCTCTTGGTTGGCTGCCGAAGAAATCATCATGCCTTCACATTGGATATAGTTGCTATCCTTAACATTGACCAGCTTAGGCATGATCTGAAGCTGTGGAATGTTAAACGTATTTATATTGCCGGCCACCGTGCCAACTGGCAGCACAAGAGCAGCCAGGGTAGAGCTAGCCGCGTTGGTAAATACGTCAAGAGTTTCAATTGGTGGCCTTGCAAAGGTAAGGCTACAGGTAACTTTTCGATCAGTAAAATCAATGCGTGGCGTACATCCAGCATTATCATAATACTGTTCAGTATTTTCAATAGTTAAAACAAACTCTTCAACGCAGATAGCAACGCCGCCCAGGGTCAACGAGCCAGGAGTTGCAGCTGCTGAATTGAATGGCACCGCATCAGCCAATGGCGCCGGATAGGTGGGCGTCGGATTGACAGATGTTGCCGGTGCTCGATACAGGCCCGAGTAGCTGGCAACAGCGCTTAACACTTCGCCGCTCCTACAGCTAATCACCAGCTTTGGAATCCGCCCACCAGCGCCGCTGTAGACCACTCCGTCACGAAAAAACCTAGCAGTCCAAGTCGTCGCCGATGGCGGCCAGGCCAGGCCATAGGTGACGCTGGTAGATGCAACTGCAGCCGAATTGAAACCGGCAGCCAACATGATTCGATCAATAGCCGAAACTGTGCCGCGAGTGCCGGAGCCTGCAAACTCAAACGGGATATCCCCAGATACCCTGCGCTCGGTGATCGCTGACGCTCGCAGCATTCCGGGACGGGCCCCAAGCTCCGTCCGATCCACCTGGCTCCAGTTGGCCACGTCCGGGTCGAACTGTCCACAGGGGACCGCGTTAGCTCCGGTCAGCGTCGCCGCCGTGCCGCTGGTTGTTTCGGATCCGAATAGAAAGATCTGGTCGCGGTAAGGCATCAGTCAGCTCGGGAGGGAATTGGGGTTTGGTGTCGTCAGTGGGCAAAGGGTCTGCGGCAGGAAAGTCTGGGATCTCCTGCCATTCCGTTTGGCCTGGGGCCCATTCAAACCGGCCAGGGCCTTCGGGCCGGGGAGGGGGAGTGTCGCTCATCGGCTCACAGTCACATCGTTTTCGGCGGTCTTATAGGTGACAGTGTAAAGCAATCGGAGCCAACACGCTTGCGAGTCGGGCTCTGGAAACTGCCGGCCAACTGACTGGATGCCCTGGCACAAGCCGCCCAGCGTTCGAGGGGTGGCCATGATCCGTCGATGCACTTCAGCGTAGAAGGGGCCTAGCAATCGCCAGTTGGGCGGATCGCCGGGCTTCCTGGGCATGTAAATTGTAACCATGATTGGCAGCGTTGTTTGCACCCGGCACGTATCCGCAATTGCGTCCCTTGCTATGCCGTCACCTGGGTCGCCCTGCTCCAGTCGAATCACGACTCCATCGGCCTCTGTCGCCACTCGGCTGGGATCAAGTATTAACAGCCCCACCTCAGAAATATCGCTCCGGTCTTCAGTGGCCGCTGTGCCCCGCAACAGTACCGCCAGGGCATCCATGATTTGGGCGTCGATGGGGAGGGTCATAGCCACCATCGTAGACAACTACGCCTCAGCCTGCCAAGGGTCAGGAGCTAAACGCCAAGCCGGGCCAGCAGCGGGCACCCATCCGACACGTTCCGGCGCACTAGCGCATCGATACTGGAAGTTGTGTGTATCAATTCAAGCCCATAGCTGGTAAGGGTTTCGGCTGTAAAAATGGCTTCTGAAAGTAGCGGATTAGTGTATATCTGCGTAAAAGCATCATAGGCCACCATGACAAGCATAAGCGATCCAAACAAAGTGCCAGGCTGCGGGTCTTCGGCAAACAAGCCAACGACTAGCTCCAACTGGTCAATGTCGCCATAGAGAGCTTCCAACCTTTGGCGCAAGTCGTTGTTTTTGGTTAGTTCGGTGAAGTCTTTTAACTTGGGAAGCCCAAAGTTTTGGCGGTATATATTGTAACCCTTTAGCCTAAAGTCTCGGCCCATTTTGATGGTCTGATATTCTGCGCCCATCAGGAAATTAGGAGTGTTGCCCAGTCCGATACGTCCCGCCCTCTGAGCTGAGGCATTGGTGACAATGCTGGCCAGGCCTTCCTCTTCCAGCAGCTTGTTATTCCACCGATAGGACGACTGCGTTACGGTCGCGCCATTGACGGTCAGCCAATCCGGGACCAGGCCATGCCAGCGGTAGAGCAGGTTAAATTCTAGGCTAATCCAGTTGGGGCGATACCACCGCTGACCCTCGGCAAAGCTAGGGTCTAGCTTGAACAGCGGATCTCCGGTTATATGGTTAATGTATTCCTCAACAATTAACTTTAGTAGTAAGCATGTATTGATCATTCGCGCAGTTTGGAATAGGCGCTCGTCGTCGTCCTTCCAGTCAAGATCGTCAAGGCTGCTCAGTACGCGGCAGATGCGGTTGTGCTCCCGCAGGAAAACGGTACTTAAGGCCACATAGCCTACCGACGAGTTGCCCCGTTCAAGGCCGGTTGCGTAGAGCTTATCGAGCCTGGCGTTAAACTGCTCCGGTGTTAGCGTGCCGGGGGCAAAGCTCTTACTTAATGCCGACTTTACCCATTCTGTATTACCGTGAGGATATAACCCTTTGCCGGGGATCACATTGCCCTTAGAGTCCACGCAGCTATATTTAGTTTTGACCTGCCATTCGCCCGCCTCGTTTCGCTCTCCTAGGTAATCAGGATATTCCTCCCCATTTATGACCTGAGAGCTTAAGAGCCCCCCGGAATGACTCCGCAGGCAACGGGCCTCATGCTCATACAAGCCATATATCTGACAGAGATCGACATAATGGTTAGACGTGTTTTTGCGGCGGTCATCGGGATCCGTGCGTAGTACGCTATCGATGAACCATTGGGCGAAAAATCCAAACAGGACAGAGGAGCGATCCGTCTGGATTGTCTCGCCCCTGGCAAACAGAGATGTGACCGGCCCCCAGCTGCCAGGCCCAGCCGGGGTGTCGCCGGGAAGCGCTGCAGTCCAGCTTTCGCTGGCGGGGGCTAAATGCCGCGCAGAGAATTGGCGATCCGTCAGCGCCGGCCAGGACGTGTAATCCGAAACCGGCCCGCTGGAGGCACCCGCCGCAACCGGCACGGGAGACCAGAGGCTGAACGGCCTAGGCCGGGGAGTTGTGGAACTTGCCAGCAGGTTGGTGATGGATCGGTTGATCCACGGCCCTAACCAGGGGATTGCTGTGGCCCACCCGAGGAGCCTGCGCAGCGGCTGCGACCCGATCAAGATGGACGTGAGCATCATGGACTGGGCTTCACCCGATCTTGCAGCGCCACTCCTAACGCCACGTTTGCCGCGCCACTAAGCGCCGCCATAGCCTCAGACCTTGGAGCTCGGCAGGCCTGGCCGCCGTGGTTAGCCAGGCACGCAGCCCAGTCGGCGACGCCAACCCCTGCGCCTGCCATTAGGCACACCCCAGCAAACAACAGGCATGGGCCCAGGTATCGATTCATGCCCCCCACCTCACCAGTGTTGAAGGCACAATATAGCTAACTTTGCCAGAACCATGAGGCAGCTTGTCGTAAACCGCGATGCCCTGTGATACCAGCCAGATCAACATGCTTACACCGCCTGCAACTGCGGCAATTTTAATAACGATGCCATTCATATCAGTCTGCAATTTTTCAACAGATTTTTCTAATTGCCCTGCTTCTTTGACTAGTGTATCAACTGTACCTGATAGTTTTATGATGTCTCTATCATGCGCATTCATGTTTTTAACTGCCTCTTTATGGTCTTTTTGAATATCCGATATTGCTTGCTCCATCCGATTTAATCCTGAGCACAAAAGTTTTAAATCTCCTTGGATAGAAGTAACTTCTTTGAGCTGATCTTTAACACCAGACAATTCGCCACATGCCCTATTGAGCATATCGAATAAGCCTCGCAGGTCGCTAAGCGGAACTTGCGGAACTTGATTATTAAATTCTTCAGTCACGATTCAACCTCCCCCGCAGCCAGCGCCGCACCGTTGGCACCGCCGTCAGCAGGTACCAGGCAGCTGGAAACAACGCCAGATGCCACGGCCGTCATCGACAACAGGTCGGCGGGGATTAGCCGCATCACTCCGACTCCTCTGGGGGGATTATAGCCTGAAGGCCCGCAATAAAGCCAGCAGGTAAATGACAGCGCTGAGACAAGGAAACAAGCTCGCCTACAATATATTGCGGTTGCTCATCGGTTTCTAGCAATCCAATCGCTCTCCCAACGCTTTCTAGGTATTGCGACCAATCGCCTTGCGTCCTAAATGTTTCGAGGAACGTTGTCATTGCAATGGCCAACATCGGATTGATATTTAAAACCGCTTCCCAAACGGCCTTGAATCCATTTTCGGTCAACAATCCTTCGTTAAACGCAATAAAGTTAGGCGACGGTGGAGACGGAGGCAGTTCGACCAGCTCCCATGCCTGCCGCCATTCGTCGTCAACTTGTACGGGCGCGATCTCCCTGGCCCAATGGGTCGCTGAATTGTGCTCTGGTGGAGCCGTAGGCGCCTCAATAAACACGTCGAACGGGGCCAGGTCGTCGGCCGTAGGATTGACAGGGAATGAGACGTTGGGGTGATCGGCTCGCAGTTGAGCCAGGCTGTAGGGCCAGGTGGGCGCGGAGCCGGCAGGGGCGTGAATCATGGATCAGAGGTCGGGGAACGGGGCGGTCGGAACGACAAGCGACGAACCGCTGTACAGGGCGCTGGGGGTTACCCTGATCTCGTCAAAATAACCGCTCATGCGGTAGCTATTGTTATAGGCACCGCTGCTAGCCGGGTTGCTGGATCCGATCGTAATTGGGCCCGTTGCTGTCAGATTATTGGTAAACGTGGTTTGACTGGTCCTTGGACCATTTACATATATACTAAGAATGCCCGATTGCCGGACATACGCAACGTGGTTCATTGCATTCAGTGGCACTGCGCCGGAGCCAAAAAACCCATTACTGTATATTTGCGCATTGGTTCCGGCGTTGTTGCCAAGTATAAAAACAATCCCGCTAGAGTTTAGGTGATTGCCTATTTCCAGTACAGTTGAAAAATTATTGAAAGCAGTCTGGTAAGAAAACGTTTCAACCGTAAAATCGCCAGGCCCGAATGCAAACGCAGCACTAGACGGGACCGTGAGTAAACTTCCCAGCACGTTCGGGAAAAAGATTGAGGCACCACCAAACTTGCTTTGGGTGCTGCTAATGCTCGGTGCAGGAGTGCCACTGGCCGTGACTGGCCGGGCGAACGTACTGCTGTCAATAATTGGTGATGAGTCACCATGCAGCAAAAGCAGCGACTGGGGACCGACTACCGGAGCCGCGCTATTAGTGGCCGCCAGTAGCGTCGCTTGTTCCAGCATCAGGCCCGCCCTCGCAGCGCAGCAACCTCGATGATCGTGCTGCCGCCGACAACCTCAATGATCACCCCTTCTTGCTCGCTGGCGGTTGGGGTGATAGCGCTGCCGCCGTCCCATTTCACCGTGTAGCCGGTGTTGCCAGAAAACCAGGTGATGGTGCCGGATGTGTAGGCGAACCGCAGCACGCAGTACCATGAATAGTTGGCAGGGATGCTGTTTAGGTTGGAGAGGTTGATAGCGGTGGCACCGGCAATGGCAGCAGCAGTGACAAAACTATTGGCCGCTGTCACGTCAATGGTGTAGACGCCCGAAACTGCTGTAATGGTCTGGCGCAGCTGCACCACTGCGCCGCCAATGCTCAGCCTCAGATCAGCGGACGGTGCCACGCCAAGGCCAAGGCGGGCAAACTGCAAGGCATGGGTGGTGCCTAATTCCAGGTTTGTACGCGCCGTGGCAATGTTGGTCAGGTCGCTTAGGTTTGAGGCCTTGACCAGCAGGCCAGACAAATCCTGGTCCCCGGTATTCGTGCCGCTGCTACTGCCCGAGAACGTGCCATTTTGCGTGGCTAGGGACCCCAGGCTGCTCTCCAGTGCATAGGCGGGATGAGGGTCAGCAGCAGCTGTGTGAGAGGAGACAGCTGCCGTTGCTGCTCCGGCCTGCTCTGCCCCTATCGCAGACCGGCCTGCCGCCTGATCGGCTGCTGTCAACACTGCTCGACCGGTGGTAGTGCTGTCGCTGACACCGGTGGCAGGGATGCTGATTGTGACGCTGCTGGCCGCCGTCAGCCGGCCCTGGGCGTCGACCGTGAACGACCCCACAGCAGTGGCTGAGCCATATCCGCCAGGCGCTACCGCCGTAGCTGGCAGGTCTGCAGCCACCAATGCCCGAAACGTCGGCGCTACAGCAGGCCCCGTTGCCGGCCCAGCTAAAACCACATTTGCTGATCGAGTGGCAGTTGCGCTGATAAAATCCGTCGTCGCAGACTGCGCAGCGGTCCCCAGTCCCAAACTGGCCCGACCGACAGCAGCGTCTAGATGCTGGCTGCCGCCATCCCACTGCCGCCGTTGCAAAAATGCCGCATCCCAGTCACCTTGTCTGGCGTCGGTCGGCAGCGAGTACCCCAGGGCAAACCCTAAGGCCAGCGTGCCAGATGCGATAACAGGCGAGCCGTTGACAGTAAACCCTGTCGGTGCTGACAGCCCCACACTGGTGACGCTTCCAGCACCTCCAGAGGTGACCACCAAGGCACCACCAACAATGCTCAGGCCACTGCCCAGCGAATAAACCTGCGGGGCCCCGGTGCCGGTCTCGCGCAGCAAAATGCCGGGGCCCATGGTCAAGCCGCTGGAGCCGATCGCGCCAGCGGCGGCCTTACCATTCAGCGCTTGCTGGACAGCTGTGCTAACCGGCTTGTCGGCGTCGCTGGTGTTATCAACAGCATCCAGCCCTAGGCCGGCCTTAGTTACCAAAGCTGCAACAGCACTAAGCGCTACGTCGCCTGTATTTATCGGCGCTGCCGTACCGCTTCCCGTGCCTACTCCTGTTGCCACAAAATACGCGCCTACCGTATTTGACTCCGCCCCAATCGTTGTGAAGTTTGTATTTCCTACAGTGACAATTTGATACGCTTGTCCTACAGCAAATGCCCCTGCTGATACCGGCGTCCCCAGGCGATCGACAGCCGCCCGGTCGGTGCCCTGTGCCGCGCCTAGATCGGGTAGCTGGGAGATCGTGATGGGGGTCTGAGTCATTGGTCGGGGCTAGCGTGGTTGCGTCTGCAGGGAACGGCCGGAGCCTGTCGTTAGAATCAAGCCCGAACCAGTGCGCAGAAGGCGGGAGACCAGGGGCACGACGACCGCTGCAATCTTAACTAATGGAATCTTGCAAAATCCACCATCGTTAAAGCGCTGGGGCTGCATTTCAACCCTATAGGATTCACCATTTACTGTCAGTGCGCTTCCATATTGCAAGCCTCCAAATTGACTGGTTTTTGCTGTCAACAAATAGTCAATAATCGTTACGCCTCCATCAAAAATAATTTCACTGTTCAAATCAAGATAGCCAAGGCCTGTTACAGCCCCGGCTATCACCGGAACGGCGCCCATGTCAAGATCTAGAAAATCATCCAGATCATCAATCGACATTAGTCATCCCGCTCCTTGTCCTTGCTGACCTTGGCCACTACTGGAGCAGCGCCAACAACCTTGGCAAGAATCAAAGCAGCGGCCTCATCCACAGAAAGGCGAGGGATGGTCTCGCCGTTTTCGTAGCGGGCCCCGTCGTGATCAACAGGGCCATTTATAACGCTGTGGGCTGGCATGGTCAGGCAACAACGTTTTGGAAGAAATAGCCAACATCGCTAGCGCAAACGATCTCGTTTACGCTTTCGCCAACGCGTACACGTTGAGAGCCGCGCATGCCTATCTTTGGCTCTGGCATAGAGCCCGCAACGCGATTTCCGTATTCGGCAGTGTAACCAAAAGTGATCGCATTACCGCGAATCCCTGCAATAGGATTCTGATGGAGAAAGGCCATGTGCTTGCCCCACACCCTTGAGACAGAGGCAGTTTGGCCGGGCTTGGCGGTGTTGATCCAGCTTTCGCCAACAATAATCTGATCAAGCTCTAGCAAATCTGCTACAGCTTGAATTGTGGCAGGAGCGCCTTGCGCGTTGCTGGTGCCACTATTGCCGGCGCTGGAAGGGGCCAGTGCTGCGGTGATCTTGGGATGAACGCGCAATTTTGACCACGCAAGCCGACCAATGACACCGATATTTGGCCTCATCAGCATGCCATCAAGCGCTGATTGAATAGCGCTATAGGGGTCGCTATTGGTGTAGTCGCTCCATTGACTTGTGCCGCTTAGTGTCGCACGGTTAGCAGCTGGGTAGGTGTTTAAGTTAAACACCAAATCTGCGGCCCGTTTTTCACGGTCCAGCAAAAGCAATTCAGCAGTACCCTCCACTGCACGACCTACCGCATCGTAATTCATCAATTGACCAGCATCAACATCTTCATTGGGGACCACGTCATCGAGAGCGTAATCCCGAATAGAAGCTGCTTGTGAAGTGGCGCCGAATTCGACTTCATTAGGCTGGCCTTTACGGCCCACCATGGTTTCGGGAACCGTAAACATTTCGCTACGGTTGTGCAACATCCACTCGAATTCACGGGCTGGAGCAGGCGTGCGAGGAAGAACCTCGTCAGCAACATACCGTCGATTGGTGTACGCCAGTGCAATCGCAGTGCGTTGCGAGTCGTACGGAAACGGAAAAATCATGTTAGACATGGTGAGTCCTCAGGGAATGATTAACCTTGGAATGATCCAGGAACAAGGCGCACCGCGCCGTAGTCTCCAGCAACGCCACTGACCATCGCCACGCCACCAATGCGAACATTGGAACCGGCCGAAGCAGCAGCGGTAATCGCCTTGCCGTCTGCATCGCTAGTCAGCAATGCCCCACGGGTTACGTTGCCGCCATATTCAACGGTGGCAATATCCGTGATAACTACGTCAACACGGTCACCAGTAGCAGCATTAAGACTAAAAGACAAACTGTCTGAAACTCCAAAGGTAAAATCAGCAGCTGCAGCAGCCTGCAAAACAGTTCGATCGTCAGCGCCGAACTTAACAAATCGACAGGGGGCAATTGTGCCACCAGCCACAAAAGACTTGATTAAACCTTGATTTCGCATAGTCATCGATCAGCCTCCTTTTTGTGATTGGGTTAGTTGTTTCCGAGCTTGCGCCACGGCATCAGTTACCGAAAGCTTAAGGCCGTTGGCTGTAGCTTGAGCAACCAATTTCTTAGCCTCATTTGCTAGCTCTTGAGCAGACGGCTCAATCCTCTCTGGTTCTTTTGCTTCGCTTAGCGCTTCAGGAGCAGGGGCGAAAGAAACGGCAGGAAGGGCGTCAACAATGCGCGCAGCAGCCTGGGTGGCGAGGCTGGCCTTATGGGCGGCCAGCACAGCTACGGCAGCCTCAGGGCCGGTAGTTTTGCCATCGGCAGCCAGCTGGTCAATCAAGGCTTCATGGCCACGCATTGACTGAGCACGAACATCGGCAATCCGCTGGCGTTCAGCGGCAGCGCCTTCGGCCTTGAGCGAGGCGGCGACATCAGGGTTGGCCGCTAGCCATTCGGCTGGGCTCTGGGTAGTGGGTTGGTTTTCATCCATTGCAGATAGGGCAGGAGATCGGAGAACAGGGGCAGAGCGCCTACCGGAGGAGGCGCCAGGGGTTGTGGTGAGCTGAGCTATCAGCATGTCCAGGCTACTGATTTGGTCCGCAAGGCCCGCATCAATCGCCTGTTGGCCAATGAACATTCGCCCATCGGCCATGTCACTGAGCACCTTGTCAACCGATACCCCACGGTAGACCGAAAAATCATTGACAAACAGCGAGTACAGATAGTCTACCTGATCTTGAATTACCTTTTGGCCTGTTTTGGTTAACGGGCCATACTGCGATGCAGCCCGCTTGAACTTCCCGGCTACGATCTCAGTGGTCTTCACCCCCATAGCCTGCTCCCGCTGACTCACGTCGACATGTGTTGCGACAACACCAATCGACCCAACTTGCGCAGTTCCAGAGGCCAACACAGTCATGTCGGTAGCAGAGCCGATCCAAACCCCTGCGGACGCCATCAAATCCTGAACCAGTGTGGCAGTGGGTTTTATGCCTCGCACAGCAGCAACGGCAGCAGCAGCGGCCTGGGTTCCCGCCACGGTGCCGCCAGGGGTGTCGGCCAGCAAGATGATCGCCTTGACCGTAGGGTCCGCTGCTGCTGTCTGAACATCACGGGCAAACAGCTCGGTACTCGTGCCACCCGACACGTTGGTCATCAGGTTCATTCGTTGGGCCAGCACGCCATGTAACGGGATCAGCGCCGCCCCGTTACGGACCTCATAGCCCTGTTGTTGCTCGCCCCCCAGCGGTCGCCCGATCCTGGCCTCAATCGTTGCTCGATCCCACTCCTCGCCACGGCTGCGGGCGGCATAGATCCCCTGGATCTCCTCCAGTCGGTTGGGCAAAATCGCCCAAGGTGCGTTTAGGACGTCAAGAACTGTCATGAGCTAATTCTAATCGGTAGTTTCGTTGGGGTCAGGGGGTGGCACAGCGACAGGAGCAGAGGGAGCAACGAGAGGCGCCTCTAACCCATCACGCACCCGAGCCGCCCGTTCCTTGGCGCTTTGCCTATGCTTAGTCTCCCAATCGCCGCCGTCATAAGCAACCACCTCATCAGCATGGGTTGTCTGGCCAATCTCCATCCTTTTGGCTGCCGCCATGGCTTCCTTGAGTGGATCGAGGGCCCCAGGGCCATCGCCGCACCAGCTGGTTTGACTCCAGGCGTAGCGAATGAAAGGGTCAGCAAAAAACCCAGGCGCCTGAATGATGCCCAGTGCCACGGCATCAGCCAGCCATTCCTCATAAACGGGCTGGCAGATCCGTTGCGCCAGCCAGGCCCGCTTGATCTGCCAAGTACGCCACGCATCCATCAGCGCCGCCCGGCTGGCGGAGTAGCTGGCGTTGAACGCTTTGGCCAACACCTCTTTAGGGATCCCCAGGCCAATGCTGCAGATATTGAGCATCGCCCCAAAGAACGGGTCAAAATTAGGATTTGGCCGGCCTGGCGTTGGGCTGGTGATGCTCTCGCCAGGCATCAGGTTGATGGCTCGACCGCTTTGGATGGTCCCATCCCAATTGGCAGCTTCCAAAACCTTCGCCCGTTCGGCATCGCTGAAAATGGTTGGATCCGCAAACGTTTCCCCGTCCATCTGCAGGAACAGCGCCATGGCGGCGCTATTTACCGCCGCATCCACTTCCGCGTCGGTGTACCGGGTGAGTTGCTTGATTGTCGCAATAATTGGCGCCAGGATCGGCAGGCCACGGGTTTGGCCTGGCCGCTTCATTTCCTTCAGGTGCAGAACATTGCGGCGGCCAGACTCCCCGGTGTATGGGATGCGCTGCCAGGTGTTGGCGGATCCTGTGATAATTCGGCCAGGGTGATGCTTGGCGACATAGATAGCAACAGGCTCGCCATCCTCATTCCGCTCGACGCCATCAATCATGGTGGCCGTATTCATCCGGCCATTTTCATTCGCAACCCGATCGGCTTCAATAATCTGCATTGTCAGCCGAAACGGCCAATCTTGCCGTTGCTTATCGCCCAGCAAAACAAAAACATCACCGCTCGAATCGTGAGATCGCAGCGCTAGTTGCTGTATTTCGTAGAAGCAAAGCTCGCCATGCCGATCAGCAAACCTGGATTTTGCCCACATCCCGAAACGACGTTCAGTAAGCGACTGCCATTCGCTTGCCTCATCCTCACTCATGCCCAGCTCTCGCGCATCAATTCGGCTTTGGAGGCTGAGTCCGGTCCCGACAATGTGCGAAACCCTGGTCTCGATCGCTCCGGTTGCTACCGGTGCAGTGCGCTCCAGGTCCCGAGAAAACGCCCGTAGGTCGGCCAGCTCGTATTCGGCCTGGCCATCAGCATCCAGGAGCTGAGGACGCCAGTTCGAGAATCGGGGGGATTGCGCCATCCGACTGGCGCCAGTCATGCCGCCAAACGCCATCATGCTGCCAAAGCCCAGTCGATCGATTGCAGCCAGCTGCCCTGCGGCAGGGATGGCCTGAGGCTTCGGTTTGTTGCCGCGTCGTTTTGCCATCAGAAATTGGGCCTCATGGTTTGCCCTCGGCTGCGGCCAATGGCTTGGCCGCTTAAATCCTTGACTCTGCTATCCCATATTTTGATGCCCGCCTGGATTTCTGCCAGGTCCGCACGCTTGAGAGTCCGATCACCTATTTTTTTCTCCTGGCCACTAAGTACCGCCGCTTCGGCGTCGAGGTAATCATTAAGTCGCGCAGTGGCAACAGCGAGCGTAATTCCTGCCATGGCTAGCATCATACTCAACCAAAGCGCCCGCCAGTGCCGAACCTGGTGACTGCACTTGGTGATTTTGTTGCCCCTAAGGCCTTTTCCAGCTGGCTCCACATGGTCGCAGCGGTGTAGCGCCTGGCCACCAACTGGAACACCGCATAAGCGTAGCGGGTGCAGTCGCCAGCTTCGTCCCTGGCAGACGCAGGCTTGTCCCAGTAGTAAGTAATATCGCCGCCTTTGCGCTTAGGGAACCGCTTCCAGGGAAACAGCTCCGCCAGAAATTGATCATTTGAGCACAGGCCAAAATGCAGGTAGCCGGGGCCTGGGGTCTCAATCCTCAGGCGGCGCTGCAGCAGCTTAATGCTTTCGTCGTAGCCCACGAAATACAGGTTGACCCCGTTTTTCACGATCGGCTTGTTTTTGCGGTTGATGCTTACCGGCACACCCCGGCCTAGCAGGGGTTTGCCCTTCTGCGGGGCACCACGCACAGGAACCCAAATGTCTTTCCTGGTTGAGCAGAATTCTCGGATGGCCTGGCAGCTGGTTGCATCGCCGCCTTCATCAATGCCGCCCCGAGCAAGTTTCAGCACGCAGCCATCCTCTCGCACCCATTTGGTGTCAGCAATTGCATCCAGCTGCGCCAGCGTGTTTTCGTCTGCCGGATCCCCGTCGATCTCCCAATGGCCTAGGTGCCATGCCTCCTCGCCCCTGCCCCAGCCCCAGACGGTGGCTACAAGCCGCTCATTTGCTGTCCCCCCACCGCCCTGGCTGTCAACGCCCGCGGTGATCAGCAGCACGCCATTAGGCACCGGACCAACACCGTTGGCGTGCTCCTTGATCACGTAGCCATTGCCCAACGCTTCGGACTGCCGGCGCTGTGCCAGGTTGTCGGCCGACACCTTGCCGGCTAGCGAATCCTCCCAACCCTCGCCGAGCACCGTGTTTTTAAACGTCTGCATCGGTTCCGGGTCCCCTTTGCGCAGCGCTTCTAGGGCCTCGTTGTACTCACGAACCAAAATCGACCAATCGGCAGCCGGGCTGTAGCTGTAGGCCGCCCATACATGAAATCCAACCAGGCCCGGAACTTGAGAAACCGCAGTAGGTCGGTCCTCGGAGCGCTCGACCATCCAGCGCTTTTTGCTGTGCGGGATTGGCTTTTTGCAATTTTCGCATTCATAATGGGCCGCATATTCTCCTTCTTTTATCATTTGATCCCATCTTAAAACCTGATAATGGTTGCAAAATGGGCAGGGAACAAAGAACTTTCTTTGGTCAGATTTGAGATACAAAGTCTCGGTTGGACCGTCCTTAAAGATCGGCGTGCTCCCTACTCCGATCTTGCGATCCCAGTAGTAGTCAGCTCGGTTGCGGGCCAGCTTATCGACATTGCCTTCTGGAATTTGGCGATAAGCGTCGCGCTCATCCATCAGTACAATCTTTCTAGACTTCCTTCTAAAGGCTCGACCGCTTGCCGCGTTTACTATGTCAACTAACCCACCATTGCTAAGCTGCTTCAACAGTATTGTATTGCTTGTTGTATTACGGGCTTTGGCTTCTGTTATCAACCCCTGTAACGCTGGCGTATCTTCAAACAGTGGCTTGATTTCTTCCTTAGAATATCCTTCTGCGTCTTCTTTTACTGGCTGCACAATCATAATCGGGCATGGATCATGGTGCGAGTAATACTGAACGACAACGCCCAACATCTTTGTCCAGCCGACGCGGGCAGATTTCAGGCAAACGACCGTTTCCACATTGGGGTCTGTAAAGGCATCCAGGATCGGCCGCTGATATGGCAGCGTTCGCCACTGCCCTTTCTCCGCCGCGTTGCCCGTCATCACCGCGCCACCGTCAACCGTGGCTGGTTGGTCGGCATATTGCGAGAGCTTCAACCTCGGGGGCGGCTTGAATCCCCCCAGGATGCGCCGCGTCAGCTCCTGCACCGCCGGTAGCGTCACGGCTCAGCCTCCGGGTAGCGCTCCATCAGATCACCAGACGCCAGCGAGCCGAGGGCCTCCCTGATCAGATCCTGGGCTACAGCCACCTCATCGGGTGTCAGGTGGGGGATCCGCTGCTTAAGCTTGCTGGCCACCCCAAGCATCGTGGTACGGGTGATGTTGACCGCCGCATCCCAGGCCTGGAAACAATCCTCGCGGGGGAGCAGGCTGTTGGCCTTTTCCTTGCGCTCCATTTCAAGAATGTTGGCCTTTTCAAATTCGGATCGAGCCCGGCTTTCGTTGTAGTCGGGGACCCTTACAGGAGGATCGGTGGCGTGGTCGGCGAAAGCTGGGGCGGGGGGTCGCGAGGACTTGGGCTTAGCCGCCGGTTGCACCGCCTCGGCCTGGAACGGCGCCACCTTGGCCAGGTATTCAGACAAGAGAATGTCGGCATCCAATTGCAACGGCTTGGCCCTAAGGATGCAGGGACTACCCAGCAAGCCCCCTTTCTCGCACAGCTTCTCCAGGTTCTGCCGACTGCAGCTCCTTTCGGGAGCTATCGCCGCATCAATCAGGGCCGCGCCCTTGGTGCTGTTGACTGGTGTTGCCATTGCAACCAGAGTAGCAGCGGTTGCAACCAGGTTGCAATTTAGAAAGCTGTGGGTTTTATGCTATGGCAAGGTCAAGCTGAACACCGCCGGGAGGCCTAAGCACGTTTTGAATTTTACTTAGTCGAAGCTCGCTAAAAAACGGTTGACTTACATACCATTTCTCCATGTCTTGAGAGCGTTTTGAAAAGTTGCATGACATACATGCCGGTACTATGTTTCCAATATCATGCGCTCCGTTTTTGCTAATAGGGATAACGTGCTCAATTTGCATATCGCCATCAGTGCCGCAATACGCGCAGCAATTATTGAAATCCATAAACCTTTGGCGCAATGCAGACACAGGAACCTCAATAGACGTCTGGCCCCGATCTTGTGCCTTGCGGCGTTTTGATTTTTCTCGGTGGTAAAGGCGAAGGTCTGGGTTAATTGCGTAACGGAGCCACCATCGAGACTGGGCCCACCGTCGGCGGTGTTCCGCGTAGTCCGCAGGGTTTTCTCGCCAGTGCCGCACTTGCTCGTCCATAACAAGGCGAGCGACACTAGGGCTTTGGCCTGCGGCGCGTATTGCGGCACGCAAGTCAAAATCAACGGGAACCGTTCCTCTCTTAGTTAGCCCCAGCTCTTTCATTTCCGCACGCTTAGCGGCTGCGTATTTCTTAAGATACTGGCGCCTATGCGTTGTCATGTTTTTATGTTTTGCCGCATTGTGTATTTTTTCACATTCAACACAAGGATTACTACCTGAAGTTCTTCTAAGGCTTTTCCCAGATAGCTGCCAGTCACGCTGACGACCGCACAAAGTTCCAAGCCTGAATTTTTTGGGGTCAAAGCTGTAAGCTGATTCCATCGTCCTGTTAGCGCAGGGTGGTCATGGGTCGGGAGTCTCACCTCGCCGGCCTACATATATTCTAGCGCCGATCTGCAACCTATACCGGGAGCGTTATCAACACAAAAACCGTGGTCCGAATAACCCTCAAATGCCAGAGGCTTTCGGAGGACCCGCGACAATCCCTGTCGTACCAACGACCTTGCCAGCAGTCAACCGCAGAAAATTTTTTAGATCAACGCTTTGGGTCGTCTGATCGCATCTAAACCGGTTCATCGTGATACAAAGCGGCTAGATCATCGAAACCGTGGGTTCCGTTGGGCATCAGCTAAAGCTTCGGTGAAGTGCCTGGCGATCTCTGCCTTGAACTGACGTTCAGCTATTGATCGCACCGGAAATTGAACTCTGTAGTTGGGTTGGTTGACCAACCAGAATGCTGGCTTGATGCCGCGCTTGTAGCCCACGGTCTGGGGCCTGCCTGGCTTGCCCGACCCAAAACCAGTGCCGCCTTTGGGGTCTCTGCCTGTGCGCTGCATAATGGCTCCGCCTTTGCGCCGATCAAGGAAAACTGAGATCTCACGCTGTTTGGCTGCCGTGCGGCCTCGCGATCCGCCGCCTCTGGGTGCGTTGCTGGTAACGCCTTGATCTCGGTTGGCCCCCAACTGTGACAGGAGGCGCATGTAGTTACCGCCAGACACATTGCCAAACTGGTTTGTCTTGCCGATGCCATAACCAGCTGGGGTGAGAAACTTCTTGTAATACTCGGGAAACTTCCGTCTGATGGCCAACTCTGAGGATTTGGCCGATCGCGTGCCTCCGCGTGCCAGCACATCCATGTATCGGCCGGACGGGACTCCCATGGATGAATCACGGCCGCCAGTTGGAGAAAATGACCCATCGCCGTAGTTAAATCCCACCACTGCCGTTGGATTAGCTCGAGTCGAATAGCGGACCATGAGGCCCCTGGTCGTCCAGTTGGTGGGCTTGTTGACAGCGCCACTTGCTAACCGGCCCTTAAGGTTGGTGTGGATCGACTTAGCGGTTGCGCTGATTGCTCGGGATGCAACAAAAGGCATCTGGCCACTCATTGTCGCTAGCCAAACATCAGCCTTGCGCAAATCGCTGGTATCAATGCTGATATTGATGTTTGGCACTTAACCCTAACCCCCAATTGCCTTGACATACCGGGCCCATTGCTCCATGGTCAAGACTACGCGCCACTCCCCCCCACGAAGCCGAATAAGGGTGGCTGCGTACTCCGCTTGGGCATTGATGCGCTGCTGCTCAGCCTCTTTGGGCTTGATCCTTACCGCTGCGGCAATGTTTGCCCAATCGGCGATTTGAACCACATGGCCCGGCACGCCATCCAGGTCTCCGGTGTCATCCTGCCTGCCTGCTCCCAACTTCCTGCGTATGGGCAGGTCAAAGAGATCAAAGCAGATCGCAGCGGCCTCCAGTTCTCCTCTGTCGCCCTTACGTTTTGATGGGTTCGCCATCGCCTCATCGTACCTCAACCTTGCGGTAATGCTTGCCACATATCGGAGAGCCAAGTTGTATAGCGGACCATATCCCCTTTTTATCGACATGCTCCCGCCTTGCAGCTTCTGCAATTGAAACATATCTGCGTCCGGTTTCGACGCATAATACCGGCGTCTCTCTAGTTATTTTTGGCAACTTCATTTCAACAATTTTTGATGCCAAGAATTCAGAATCAAAGAGCATTGTAAGGCTAGCCTGATCAATTCCTCCAAATTGCTCTGGATGCTTCCTAGCAAACCTTCTAAGATTTAATCTTGATATGTATTGAGGGCTGTTTTTTGCATTCGATCGTGAAACTGCATTGATGTTGCCAGACCTTATCCAACTATAGATTTTATCGTATGAATACCCCGTAAGTTGTCTGATCAAGCCAGTTGAAATATACTTGCCTTCGGGCTTTCTTGTTAAACCTAACTCTTCCGCTTTTAAGCGCATCGCGTGGCTGGTTCTGGCTGGACGGCGTTGGGCGAATTCTTTAACAACCAATTGCCAGGGCAGTTCGCCGGCCAAATCCGTCAGGGCCTCCAGGTCCTCAGCGGTCCATCGAATGGGCATGGCGACAGGGTGATGCCTGGCAGCGGGCCAGAGGCATAAGGGGAAGGGCATCTTAAGGCCATAGCAGCACCGACAACGACCACCACGGGCCGGAGCCGATGGCACCGCCCTGATCCAACCAACCAGCCGCGCATCACCCCCCCCCCCTTAAAAAAACGGGGGAAGCGGGAAAAATGGGCTGTTTTCCAGTGTTTGCAAGGCTTTACAGCGGGAAAAACGCGGGAATTTTTGGACGGTGGCGGGAATTTAGAAATCCCGCAGGAAAAAAAATTCCCGCGAAATTCCCGCGTTTTTCCCGCTGTAATCCATTGCTATGACTCAAAAATAGCCAAAATTCCTTCCCAAAAAGAAAACATTGGGGGGGGGGGGGGTAGGTACTGATATTTACAAGATTCTTACTGCTTTGCTCGGTGCATGACAATTTGTTAATTGGCACGCAAAGACAGGCCATCCCATAACGCTATGCGCTACTGTTAGGTCATCGGAGGCGACGGGCCTCCCGACACCCCACCGCATCGCCAGCCATGACCACCACCACCCTTCAGTCCCAGCTCAAAGCCGCCCGCGCCGCAGTCAACGCACTCGAGTTCGGCACCGACGCTTGGGAGTCCGCGATGGTTGCCGTCCGCAGCTTGGTTGATCAAATCAACGCGGCCAAACCAGTCGAAGAGTTCTTCAGCGTTGACAGCGGCATTCACCGCACCATGCTTTTGGACGGCCGAGTTATTTGACTTTTCCAGGCCCGCCGGAGCCCATCCCGGCCCAATCCCATCCACCCCTGAAGCCAAATGTTCCGCATCGAAACCCGCACCCAATTCGGCGACTGGACCGACGACCCGACCCGCCTAGGCCACGGCTGCACCGATGAAGACAACCGCTGGCAAACCGAAGAGGAGGCCGAGGCAGCCTGCGACAACCTGTGCGCCTACTCAGCCGGCGCCTGGGAGCGTTCAAGCCTGCCAGTGGTGCCAATCCATGACTGATCGCCCAAAACCCGCCACAGGGCCACACAGGGCCCTTTCCCTGCGCTCCTGGTCCGTAGCCCTGGCGGATGGGTCAACCGCCCGCATCATGGACAGGGATCGCACCACGGCGCTGTTGAGCGCTGCTGAATTGTTCCCCGGCTTTCTGCGGCTCGATCGAGAGGGGGATTGGTGAGCGCCGACCCCACAGCTGCGGAGCGACAGCGGCGCTGGTATGCCCGGCAGAAAGCCAACACGCCATGGGAGCCGCTGAGGTGCCAACACTGCGCACAACCCCACACCGGCGTCCATGGCCTTGACTGCTCCCGCTGCTGGGAGAAGTTCACGCCAGAGGGCCGAGCCGCCAAGGCCAAGCGGGTGCGGGACACCAGGGCCAGGGCAAAACAGCGGACCGCTTGACACCCCTAACGCCGTGCGCTACAGTGAGCAAGTCGCAGGGACGACCCGTGACACCCACCGCACCTTGAAAATGGAACACACCGCACAGGCTCTCTTGGCAGTGGCTCTGCTTCGGTCTCTACCAAATTGGGACCGAATCTCTGAGGTTTACGGGGACATCGATGGGGATCTTTTAGATCTCGTCCATGACCTAGAAAACCACAAATGGGAAGGGTTGTTAAGAGACTGAAACAAGGGGCTCCGGCCCCTTTTTTTGTGCTTTAGGTAGCGTGTGACGTTATGTGAACTGTCCGGCCGTGGGGGCCTTAGTCCTAACGCTACGCGCTACAGTGTGGTCATCGGAGGGGAGGCCTTCCGATGCACTTTCGACCGGTCACGCAGCCGGTACTGTTCATGGCTGAAATCCTCGATCAAGCAGGCGAAGCGCTTCACGCTGGCCAAAAAGTATGGGTTGACATGCCCCACATGGCCAGCTGGTTTCCCGGCGCCGTGATGTGGGCCGAGGTGATTGAGGGTTACCGCGAGCCGCAGCCCGGTATGGTCTGGGTGCGCCAGCTGCCCACCGCGGCACTGCCTGATCCTGGCGAGGAAGGGGGCTGGGTATCTGAGCAGCACGCCAGTCGTTGCCTAGGGCGCTGACCCTTGGCCCGCATCGCCCCCTCCAGAGGGGGCTTTTTTATGCCTCCCAGCAATTGCAACAGTCTGTAAAGCGTCCTGCCCCATCCCAGCCACACCTAACGCCATGCGCTACAGTATGAAGACAGGGGCGAAAGCCCCGCCACCCACAAGCCAGCCATGACCGCTTTCATCGCCACCGATCTTGACATCACACACGCCGGCCCTGAAGCCATATATCAAGTCTCGGGCTATTTCGTCAAAAATGATTATCGCCGCTGGGATGTATTAGCCTATCTTACTTCATCTGTTGAGTCCGCCCGTGCGCTTTGCCAGAAGCGAAACCCATCTTTTGAGATTGAAAGCGTTTCCCTACGTCCAGAGTGACCTTAACCTCCCCCGGTCATCCGGGGGCTTTTTATAGCAAATCCTTATTCGTTTCCCGACCTTCTGCTGTAATCCGCCAGGCACTACCATCTTTTTTTACAAGCCCACGTTTTCGCAGCCAAGTTAAATTATTCCTGATAGTTGATTCGTTATAGCTTCTAAGCTCAGCAATTAAGCTCTTAGTATCGGTGCCCATACTCATTTTTGGGTAGATTTCCAGAGTGTCAAGAATGGCAGCCCGAGCATTACCGGTGATCTCCCCTTCCGTTACCTCAAAGCCATCACCACCCAACTTATATTTGAATTCTCGCGATTGGCTCCCCCGTAACTTATGCACGCTCCACTCGTTAAGTGCCCCGCGTTCGGTTGAGATCCGTTGGATTTGGTGTACGGCGGATGGAATTTGATTGATGTTCTGGCTTCCGGCAGCGGCCTGCAAGCCCTTCCCTGAGGTCTTGCCGCCGGCAGGGTGATGCAGCCACAGCAGGGAGCAATAACGACCCACAAGTGCTTGCATGAAGCGCATCAATGTCCCTACCGGGCCAATGCCAAAATTGATGCCCGCCAGCTCCAGGACGGCCTTAAGGCTGTCGATCACCACCAGGCTGTAGCTCCCCGTCTCCAATTCATCGCGCAGCTCCATGAGCCCCCTAGGGGAGCAGCACCATGGGGGCATGCCATCAGACGCCTCGGCAGCCCAGACCTCCAGTCCTGCGACGATTTCAGGGTCGTTGGCAAGGGCCAGGTCCTCCAGATATTCGACCACCATCGAACGAGCCCCCTCGCCGGCATCGGTCCCGATCCACAGGACACGGCCCCGTCGGGCTGGATCAACTGGGATCTCACTATCAAGAAACGGCCGGCCCTTGATTATTGACGAAGCCATCGCCGCGGCGGCCATGGTTTTGCCGGAGCCCCCCGGCCCAAACAGAACGTGGTCGCGGCGCCAGAGCAGGAAGCCGGGTAGCAGGTCCTCAGCAGGGGAGTCAATAGGATCGGCAATCGATCGCCCACGGCGCTGGCCAGTGTGGCCCTGCTGGAGGGGAAGGCCCCAACGCCCGGCGAGGGCCACCATGAGGCGATCATCGATTGCATCGCTGCGCACGCCAAACCCGAATAACTCCGCCCTGATGGCCTGCTCTTTGGCCCACTCGTCTGCTGGCAGCAGTTTCAGGTCGAGGAGGGCATCGAGGAGGGCCTGGATCTGCTGGTCGTTGGTGGGTTGGGTTTCCTGGCCTGGGTCCGATTCGCTCTGTACCTGCCTCCAGTAAGCCTCAACGGCTGCGGCCTCGATCGCCTCAATTTGGTCTGCTGGGGTCCCTGGCGCGTCATCAATCGAGCCACCTACCGGCAGGCCAGCCCATAGGTCACTGGCGTGCAAAACGATGATGGGCAGCCCTGCGGACGCCGCTGCCTCAGTCGCTTGATTCGCTCGCTTGCGGCCTTCGTTGTCGTAATCAGCCAGGTAAATCAGGCCAGGGGTGCATCCCGTGATCAGTGCCTGGTAACGCGGGCGGACTTGATCAACGCTATGGGCGTGGCCCGGCTGGCTGATGGTTACCACGCCCGCAGACGCCCCGATCTCTGCGCACTTCTCCCCTTCGGTTTCCAGGATCCAGCCAACGGCTCCGACTGTGTCGGCATGGTTGAAAACGGGCCAAGGGTCAGGACCGGCGCCGTTCTCCCACCTGCCGCCCGCCAGGTGTGATCCATAGAACTGCTTGCCACCATTCGGCGGATCCACTCGCCGAGTCCGCTGGGTGCGCGAGTAGCCCCAGGGGCTTCCACCTGGAGGCCTCGGCGCCATCCGCGCCAATGCCGGGGGCTGGTCTGGCATAGGCGCCGGTGGCGTTTGCTCTGCTTCTGCGGGCCGTAGTTGGATCGATCGCCGGGGTATTAGAGGGGCCCCATCCAGTGGCTTGTTCAATGTGAAGTGGCCCGCTCTGCCGTCACTGGTGTTCGCGGTGAATGCCCAATCGCTGCCATCAGCCCCGGTGACCACCTCGCCAGGGCGCAGCTCTTTGGGGTGATGGCATATCACCTGCAGGCCGTCCCCAGACGTGCGGCAGTCCGCGTCATGGGTGCGACCACAAACCGGACAGGGATTGTTTCGCCCTGATGGGATGAGCCTGGTTGTGTCCGTCATCAGGACCCGGCTTGATCAGTGGCCTTAGGTTGCTGGGTCGTCAGGTTGTCGCCTCTGTCCATGGCCGCCTGAAGAGCCAGCCTGACGATGGCGTTACGGCTGACCAGCCCGCCTCTGGTTTGCCGGTCCACCCAGAGCTGTAGCAGGGGGGTCAGCCTGACAGAAAATGGTTTAGGGCGCATATCGCCGATCGGTTCGCATCAATGGTAGACGAACAGACTACCACGGTGCTACGGTTGACAGGTCCGCCGGAGACCCCCATGGCACACGACGAATTTCCACCGCTTCTACCCCCACCATCAAAACCCCAGCCAACTGGCGGCCGCCTGATCCGTAGCGATGTTGACCCAGCCCGTGTAGCCCCAGCTGACACCAGCTCCCTGGTTGCAATTGTTCGTGATGCAATCGCCCACGAGCCGTGGGAGACCGAGTCCCAGGCCGCGATTCTGGCCGTTGCCAAATGGTTGCGCAGTGTTGGCAACTGCGGCTCCGCCAGCGAACTGGAACGCGAGGCAACCAAATGAGCGGCCCCATCCTTCCAGGCTTTCGCCGTGGCCCCGATTGCCGAATCAAGCTCCGCAACGGCCGCCCCAACATCGTCACCCATCGCAACCCATACACCCTGCCTGTGGCCGTGACGGCTGCGGCAGTGGTTGTCACCATGGCGACCGATACCCCGACCCTCGCCAGAGCGTTGGCGGTGATTTTATGCGGGATTTGTAATTCTCTATATTTTACTGAAGCGCTGCGATGACCCAGCCTCAACCCAGGCAACGTCGCAAGCCCCAGGCGGCGACACAGCCATCCAATCACCCTGGCGACCGCGAGCCAGGGCCTGCCTTGCGCCCCACCCGCGAGGGCCTACTTGCAACCGTGCGCTTGGCTGCCGATCCTGGCCAGCCAATCATGGTGGACATGACACCAGACGAAACCGGCTCTTACCAACAACAACTGGTGACCTTGCCTGGCTGGCGGTTGCTGATCATGTTTCGCCATGGCGCAATCTCCCACCTCAGCCAGGCCTGGGGGCCTGGTGGCAGCCACTGGATTTACGGCTGCGACCGCTGGCCGGATTGGGCGGCCCCTGATGCCGCCGCGTTCTGCCCGATCCGGCACCTTCTGACCGATTTAGAGCGTGCCGCCCTGGAGGCTCGATTGCTCGCCGCGCCATGCGATCCGCCGGCGCCCATTCCAAAGGGTAAGGCATCGATGGATGATCTTTTTGATGATCAGTACTCACAGCTATTTACAGCATGACCGAACACACCCGCCAAATCTTCACAGGCCCCGCAGATGGCTGGGATCTGGCCATTTCCGTCCGAGCGGGACTTGGCCGCTGGATGGTGACGTTTGAGTTCAGAAAACCCCCGCAGCTCAAAACCCGAACCGGGGCATGGTTCCATTCTGGCTATTGGTCCACCGTCCGATGGCGCCCCGATCCAGGCAGTGAAGCCCGCGCCATTGCCGAGGCATGGCTGCACGATCATCCGGTGCCGGCGCCTGGCGCGGCCGGGGTGGCGCCATGACCACTCTTCGATCCTTGCTCGGCCCTGGTTACGAACTCGGCGACGGGAGCGCAGACGGTGCCCAGTTGGTCGACAGGCAATGGTGGCATCCGTTGTTTGGCTGCGACTCGTTGCAATGTGTAGTTGACAACGCCCGCCAGGTCCCGCCTTTAAAGCCGGTAATGGACCAAGCGGCCTGGCTTAATGTTGCTATTTGCGCTGCCCGACGCTCAGAAGAATTTAGGCAGCTCTGCAATCAAGAGCCAAACACATCAAGCTGGGAATGTCAACGGCGAGAGCTAGACGAATGGAGCACCGTAAGTTTTGCATTTAATAAAGCTGCCAACACAAGGGTGTTAATGAGCACGTCTGCATTTCCCTGGATGGATTCCCCAATGAAGGTGACACCATGACCACCCCCACACCTCGCAGCCCAGAGGCATATGCAATCCTGGTTGCTGTTAAGGGCTATGGGCCCCAAGCCCCCGAAATCGTTGCCCAGGCTTTACGTGCAATGGTTTTTTTGAACTGCTCCAGGACGCCATTAGATCGGGATCAATTACACGAAATCACCGAGGAACTTGACCCATGACATTTGACCCAAACAGCATTACTCCATCATCTGATTTTGTTGACTACATCGCAAACACGCATCGCGGTGCGCTGTTGTTTGCAACATTCTGGGCGCGATGGGGCGCCACTGAAGCCGCCAAAGCGCTGCGCTACCAGCTGCAGCTGGAGGGCTACAGGGAGGAGCTGGGCCAGGGCGTGGCCATCAGCATGTTGCCAATTCCTGCCGGCTCGTTCCTGATGGGCTCACCTGAGAGCGAGCCAGGTCGATTCGACGATGAAGGCCCCCAGCACGAGGTGACGCTGGGCGCATTTTGGATGGCCCAGACACCGATCACCCAGGCCCAGTGGCGGACGGTGGCAGGTTGGC